>Ga0065711_1039076_pt1 | contig 18162 bp, 14 predicted proteins | sample Hoacrofraction12_FD_59098 | JGI IMG/M metagenome (GOLD analysis project Ga0065711, IMG submission 59098) | Hoatzin crop microbial communities from Cojedes, Venezuela - Epithelial fraction 12 v2 (version 2) | ecosystem: Host-associated > Birds > Digestive system > Esophagus > Crop | place... | reverse complement strand
AAAAAAAAAAAAAAAAAAAAAGGAGAACACATATTTCCAGTACAAGTATAATGAAAGAAGATAAACAGCGAGGTAAATCAAAAGGCTTAGGTAAGCATTGTAAATATTTTTGCCTTCTAGTAATCTGAAGATCTACAATATTAAGTCTAGACAACTTATCCTACTGAAACAGTAATGAGCTTAAGCAGCCGTTCAGGATCTGCTTGGCATCACTATGCACAATTTGGCTATAGAAAAGCTTATTTTTGACTCTTCCGGTTCTTCTGACACAGGAAAGCTTAATGACTATCTAAAAGCAGCTGGCGACCAAGCAGATGAACAAACAATTTGCACTATTTCAGGCGGATGGGGATTTGTGTGGGGGGAGTGTCTTAGTAGCTGCTTCCTTGTTCATTTCTTTTCCAGCAGCACAGGGAGCAGGCGACTCATTTAGTTTGCTGTCATTTGGGCAGTGCCCCTGGCCGTGGAGGGGGTTGTCCTGTGGTGACATGCTGGTGAAGTAGCTCCTACCTCCTTCTGAAAATGGGGCACCTTTGCTAAGTTCTGCTTGATCTGAAAGGTTGCGAGGCTTACTGTGAGGCACACCTTCAGCAACGTTAGGCAGATGCTGCTGCTCTTTCTGTTTGCCCTCAGGCAACTTTGCACCGTGAGACCTCAGTAGTCTCAGAGTGGCAGATGTTAACACCAATCTGCTGGTACTTGCATATGGCAGTGCTTTAAGACAAACCTTCCAGTCTCATGTATAAGTCATTTCTGGTATTAATATTCTGAGCTGCCTTGACAAGCTGATACTGTTGGATGCTACTTGATCCTGTCTGTCCTGCTCTGGTTAGGTAACAGCTCTGCTGAAAAGGATGTAGGGGGTGGTGGTCCTGGTGGACAACGTGCTAATCGTGACTCAGCTGCAGACCCTGGTGGTTAGGGAGGCAACCACACACACAGCTTGAAGGAGGTGGTTAGTGCCCCCAGCCTTCATAAAGCTCTGTTGGGAGCGACATGTCTGATTTGGGGCCCCATTTTGGGAAGGCAAAAAGGCCTTGAATTTGTCACTGTGGTGAAGCTAAAACTTAGCCACAGGATCAAGGTTGAACCTATTTAATTATTACTATGCATTTATGTATTTGTCAATCCTTTGTCTTTTTAGAGAAAACAAGATTTGGTACTTGCCTGTTTATAGATGAGGGGTTGGTGGCTCCCACATCTGTTTTAATATTTTGTGGGTTGTATTCGGAGCCTAGTCCTGAAGTTTATAAGGATTATATCCTGAAATTGAAATTATAAAATGAAGGAGTTTTTATTTTCAAAAATTTGCTTCAGTGTCACTGTATTTCTTTAAATTGGCAGAATATTTTGTGTTTGTTTCTCAGTAAATATCAGTTCCATTTTCCTTATCTTACAAATAAAAAAATGTTTCATCTCAAGTTCAGCGTTGGGTTTGAAAGCAAGCCTAATTTTTTCCTTAACAATTATAAAACCAAAACCCCTTTCTTACCTATACATGTCAAACTGTGTCTTAAATTGCAGCTTTTTAATTCTTCCCAGTGCTGCTTATTGAGATATATGGAAATAGCAATGTAATTTGAACCCATGATCAGAATTTAGTTAACAGGTCTGTGTATGCACTTTCACAGTTTGTTGGCTGTCCAGTATTAATAAATTATTTTTAATGCGCTGACTGCCTAATGAACTACTACAAATACCTCTCCCAAACTGAACCCAAACTTATTTACGCAACTTGTATCACAGAAAAATATGAAAACTATCACAGAAGAACATAGAAAGTGTGAGATATTTTGTCTTGCTTTCATACTCTAAACCTTAACAACTTTCCTTCTATGCCCCCACTGTGTCAAATGCCAGATGTCATCTTTACCTGGAACTTTTCTGATTTGCACTGGTTGCTGTCATAGCCTTAATTCTCTTCTGATGCGTCTTCTCACTCCTAAGACCATGGTTAGACAACAATAGTTACCAGCTGACAAGTTACAGGTATTTGAAGGCATGCTGTCAAAAGCAAATATATGCCTGCTTAAAATGTGAATTTTGAGGCTGAAGTAATTTGTTTCCTCTCTTCATGCAACCAAAGCTGCAGCTGTGTATTTGGAAACCTTGTAGATACTTAATTCTACATATTTCACATTCAATCACACCATTCTATTGCTGTTACTTTACAGTTTTCTCTACTGTTCCCTTGTTATATGCATTTTGTGTTAATTTTCATTGTAAATTCTTAGTAAGGGCTGTCTCTTCTGTGTGTACAATTACAGCAGAGCGGAGAACTCCCTCTTTGGAAAGCTGACTGTGATATGACAATAAACAATGATTAGCAGAAGCTCAAATCCTTAGTATCCATTATTTTTTCAAGAATTCTGGGATGAAAGTTTGGTGGACTAGCTTGGAAATGTTCTCTGTTTGTGAACTCTCTGAAGAGTAAATCATCACAGAAGTCAACCAAAATCCCTATTGCTGTGAGCAGCTCCATGGCAGAAAGTTATATGTTCACATTTCCTGTTTCTGAGTGTTACCCTAAACACACATGGACATTCTGGTTTTAGTTACTTTCTTTATAAGCTGCACCAACTTCAGATCATGGGTAATACAGTTGATCTCAAGGTATATCTAAAACAATTTATCAGAGATGTGTATCATCATACACATGATAACACAGTCCTGAGTTCAGGTTGATGTTCAGTGCTTCAGGTCATAACAGGAATCTCCATACATGCGTATTCCAGCTTTGGATCTCATTTTTAGTTTTGATATTCCACAAAATGAAGGAAATTTGCATCAATTTGATTTGAACCAACATCACAGAGACTAAAACACCCCACATACTCAGTACTGAGGAATAATACTTCTTAGCCGTAGGTCTGCTCCTTTTCAACCAGAGGGCTGAACCCACGTAACCCCCGTCTCCAGGGCCCGAGCAGGCCATGCAGGCCTTCGCTTCTCTCCCTCACAGGCTTCTTCTGCAAGGACCAGCACTAAAATCACCCTCTTCAAACAGGTTCTCTTAGGCACTCATCTGATTACTAGTCCCCAGAACATAAACTACCAGTTATTAATACTAGCCCTGTGACCTACTAGCAAAGAACCAATGCCCCATACAAAGCTTGACTCCCAAGGTAGTCTGACAAACTGGTAGGAAATAAGGTTTCACTGGCTCAGTTACCTGTTATTTTAAGGATTATTTTGATACCTTCCTCACCGCTCTGTTTCTTCAGTCTCCAGAAATGTAGAATTCTGTAGCTCCGTTTTATGAGTGGAAATTGGTGATACAAGGTTTCGCTCAGCCAAAGAAAGAAAAAAATAATTAGCTGGCATTTTTTTGACTGCCTGAAGTTGAATTTAATGAAGTGCAGCAAAAGCTTTCTGCAACATTAGAACAGCAGCTGGAGCTAAACCCTACATTTCTGCCTTAAATGGCCTCCACTTACTATTTGATGAGCAAAACATTAGTAGCAGTCGTTTGTTCAGTTTTACAGAAACATAGAGGGAAGCTTTGCAGCACAAGCAAGAAATTAATTGGCAATCTCAGACTGGCTCTCCAATCCTGTTGCAGAATTATAGTGCTAAAGAAGCCAGGGCAGAAGTCTAATGGCCTCAAAATTGTAAATGGGCCCTTTTGGAAAGGCAAAACATTATTTACATGAAAAATTGCTATACTCCATCTCTGTTAATGCATTCTCTTCGAAATGAGATGTACTGCAGATGAGAAGACTTCCATCTGCCACCTTAGATCAATGAAATGGCAGTACAATGTGTTTCACCGGAATATTTCACGGGTCTCATCAAAAGCCCTTAACACCACATATCAAAAATTGTCTTTAACAAGTTCTTATAAGCTATAAAGCTATCTGCTATTATTTAAGGCTTTATATACCTATAATAACACTATAGAGATTATAAAAAAAAGAACATAAATGATAATAAAATTTATTCTTATGTGATTTATATTGTTTAAATCTTTTAAGTCCTACTTCAGTAGTTGTCAATTACCGTACAAAACATCCTGGGCATTCCCCACATAAACTGTATTGAACTCTACATATAAAGAAGAAAACACATATGCAACAGGATTGGGAGGGGTTTGTTTGTTTGTTTGTTTTTCTTAGCAGAGTGACAGGACAATTAAATAAAAGTAAATAACATTAAATTGCTTTCAAAGAGGGGAAAAATGTTATTTTAAAGATTTCTCCAGATCACTGCATGCAAATTTCCAGCTTTTCATTCTTATTGCTTTTCAGAAAAACCCCAGATCTTTTATTCACCATACAATCCCTAAAGACAAGGCAAGGAATTTGCTCATTGTGCTCTCAGTTTCTCAGTGGAAGGTTTGCACAGTCCATTGTCTGTGCATTTTTTCATATTTCCATAGCCTTTCTGGGAGAAAAAAAGAATATTTCCTATTTTGTCTTCTTGTCAACATTGTACATATTTGACTGTCAGCCACATATATCTATGTCCATATTTCATTCTCTCATGTCCTGGAAGTCTTTTGACCCAGCTGAACCAGCTGCTAAGAAGAGTGTCAACGGAGGAGAACTACTTGGAATAGCAGGAAGGGTATCAGGTGCATACAGTTAAGTTAATGAACCTTATAAATCAATTTCCAACCCGCCCGCCATGGGTAACGGCACCATCCACTAGACCAGATTGTCTAAAGCCCCACTCAACCAGACCTTGAACACTTCCAGGGAGGGGGCATCCACAACTTCTCTGGACAACCTGTTCCAGTGCTTCACAACCCTCATGGCAAAGAATTTCTTTCTTTTATCTAATGTACCTTTTTTCAGTTTAAAGCCATTACACTTTGTCTTATCACTACATGCCCTTGTACAAAGTCCCTCTCCAGCTTTCTCATAGGCCCCCTTCAGGTACTGGAAGGCTGCTATATAGTCTCCCTATGCTATTCTCCAGGCTGCACAGTCCCAACTCTTTCAGCCTTTCCTCATAGGAGAGGTGTAACAGCCCTCGAATTGTTTCTGTGACCCTGCTGTGGACCCACTCCAACATGTCCATGTCTTTCATGTGCTGAGGGCTCCAGAGCTGATCTCAGTACTCCAGGTGCGGTCTCACCAGAGCAGAGCAGAGGGGCAAAATCACCTCCCTTGACGTGCTGGCCACGCTTCGTTTGATACAGCACATATATATGGCGAACATATGAAAATGAACCCAAGTTGATCCTAGAGTGAGGAAGAAGAAATCATTAACACAAACGTCATATTCCACACAGTAAAGGACTCCAGATGATGACAATTCACCACAGCACCCTACCACTGCCACCAGCATGAAACCAGCAAGCTCAGCACCAAGAGGAGCAGTGGAGACATGGGCCTAACACTGCGGAAGAGGGGGGCACTAGGAGCTGTGTGTATAACCATTTTAACTGGATTATCATTATTTTTTAAACAATTAGATGTGGACTAACAATGGTTAGACTGCTTCGCTTTCAGCTATACTAACAACAAATTTTTAGCTTGTATAAAAGGTGTTCTTCCTCTGTGCCCATGGGAAAGATATTGAGTGCAATAGCTCTTCAGCAGAGGAGAGCATTCTGGGGCAGATGGATGAGAAGAAAAGGATAGACGAATTTTTGAGTCATATGAATATAGATACAGTAATCCTCTCTTGCTACACCAAATTTGAAAAAGAAAAAGAAAAAACTTGAAAGCTGCATGCATTCTGGCTTCAAATCATTAAAGAAATGTGTAGAAGTAAAAGCAAAGGTTGTTATTGCCTTAAAGGCACATCTTGCTATTTTTAATGGAGAAATTCAAGCTACTATAGGAGGATCTTTTCATTCAGAACTGAACCAAAAATCCTGTATTTACCAAATCTGCACTAAGTGCAAAACAATGTGATGACAGGAAAAAAAATCAACAATTAAATTTTATATAGGAAATATTTAAAGTGTTTGTTACCATAAGCAAGGCTTTTATCTGGATTGTGGTGGCAGATGATGTATCAGAAGGGTAACCAGTTCAACTAATTTTTTCTGCCTAATACACTGATGACCTAGAAAACTGTTCAATAAGGACACAGAACTTGCTAATGCTAAAAAAAAAAAAAGTACTGACTGAGCAGACATGATAAAGGAGCCTATGGGCTAGTTACTGAGAGTAGTAAAATTATTAGCAGCTGGAATAAAAAAGTGCCTGGAGTGAACTAAAGAGTAGCTAGGATTAACTAAAACACTGCAAGATAGCAGTGGGGGACACAGCAGAGCACGGGAAAATATGTCATAAAGCAGTGAGCCACAGCAAAATCTGATATGATCAAAGACATAACAAAGCATGTGCTGTGAGGCTTCTCTCCCTCAAGAGCAGAGTAGAATTATTTCAAAATAGGTTACATTTGTGTTAGTAAATAGCCAAATAGTGCCTTTAACTATAGCCCACCAAAGAACTGGTAAAGACAGGGACAGCATAAGTAAGGAATTACTTAGTAGTAGTACAGCATCTCTTCTTGCAAAACAACTTATTAGCAAAAGATATTAGTGAGTGGAAAATTTAAAATTAATGTTTGAAGAACAACAAAAAATGCAAACTTTTCATAACACCCCAGAGGGCTTTTTTGTGTGTTTACACTATCAAGCCAAGTATCCTTTGTCTCAGGACTCCCTAGGCCAGCAGTTGTCCACCAGCCTCTACATCTAGCAGACTTAGGTGACTTTTTCTTCTATGATGGGAACCAATTTGTTTTTGAACCTGTACCATCTCTTAGCATCCATTGCTCTGCTAATGGTTCTGGGGTGCTCAGGCAAGAAGCAGATCTGAGGTATGGTCTACAGCAGGTACCACTGCTGTAAGTTCATGAAAGGCAAGAAGGAGTGCCTGGCCATCTTTGCTTTCCTCAGAGGATGATTCTTCCTCTGGCAGCAAGTGTAGCTGAGTGCACAGGTAAGTGCCTGAAATGTGCCTGCCCACCAACAGCATGGTTGAAAGAGTCTTGAGCTGAGGACAGCTGAACAAAATTCTTTGAAGGAATGTGAATGTCATAATGAGGTGAAATAAGAACAGAATTAAATTCCAGCACATTCAGATATTCAGTGTACCTTGAGAATAAGGCAAGGAAAAACATGTAACTGAAGTGCATGTAGACAAAAAAAGACTTTGATATATGGCCTTGAAAAAGTATCCAGGCAAATTTCAGCTTGAATATTCATGCTTTCTAAGACTAAAGCATATTCTCCCCAGGAAAGCAGTAGAAGTCCCAGCTGGTGAATGTTGCAAAATAAACTGCCTACAGCAGTGGAACATTTGCTGGGCCAAACAATTCTCCTAGCCAGGGGAAAGCACCCAGGTCCCCATCGTAAGGGAGTGTTACACTGCTGATAGGCCAGGTAGCCTACAGTGACTCTTCTGCAATATTTGCCATTATAACAACTTGTTACAATTGCTTTTACCTTCATTAATCTTTATGCAATTTAATATTATTTTAAAGCTTCAGCTAAAATTGGGTACCATATGTTGAGTTTTTAATTTCAAAAAATCTGACAATCCTTTGGTTAGAAACTTTGCTTTTTCTTCTCTTTGGAGGAGAAACCAAAACAGGGAAACTGTGAGGAGGAATTAACTGTAAAATCAAAACCAGCCTTTCTACTATCTTTCAAATCAGGAAAAATTACAAATATCTTGAAGTTCTTAATTTCCCCCTTGTCCCATAGAAACTTCTGAGAAAATTAGAAGCTGAACTTCTCCAAGATTTCTTTGGCACGGTACACTAAGGAGTCAGCAGAAGATTAAGGGACTTATGGACAAGAGGAAAGATGAATTTGGGAGGAGGATGGGGATGAAAATTGAGAAGCAGACGCAGAGAAGTGAATTGTAACAGCTGAGTATCTGAAGTGAATGAAGAGTGGACCCTGTGAGGAAATATACCACATGATTATATAACTGATTGTATTATAAAGCATATAGATTTTTACTTCCATATGTGACTGTGTTATGTTTGGACACTGAGACAGATAATGATTTAGGATGCATACAAGATTTGTTGACATTAACAAATAACAGGAAAGTGGGGAGTTTTATAGGTTCTAATACTTGCAGGCACAAACATGGACAATATCATTATTTCTCACACCCACAAATAGGCCAGACTGGGCTCCTGGGGACAGGAAAATATTAAAAATGGTGATATAAAAGTAGTTAATCACAAACAAGTGAAGAAAGCCCCCCTTACTACAGCTAGTAATCACTGTGGGGAAAAATATTAAAGTAAAAAGGGAAAAATAAAATATATTTGTCACTGGCTTTTCCATATTTTAAGTCAGCAAGTGTCTCAGTAAAGGCTTTCTCTCTTTCAGCGTATCTGCATTCGGTGTATCATGCATATAACCAATTGCCAGGTTCTCAATTGACCAAAGAGGCCAACTTCCTCGGTACGCTATTTGGCTGTTAGAAGCATATTTATTCACTGCTTGTAAAACGGACCCAAAATATAGTGAATGTGCAGCCCAGAGATATTGGCTGATCACCTTCAGATTTTTAGGTACCAAAATTAAGGAAGATTACAAAATGACTGCATTCCACCACTGAAGATTTTGGACTTCGCTTTTACAAGATCTGCTTTCTGAGAGTTAAATGCTGTCCAAGTTGGCATCACCACATCAGTATATCAAATTACGCTGACTCTTCAAATGAGCTTCTAATTTGTTGGCTGAAATAAGAAAAAAAAATGGCATCGCCTCGCCACATAATATTTCCCTTGTTGCCACTCTACATCCAAGCAATTTTACCTCATGGCATATATTGCCATGTTAGATGACTTAATACAGCTTATTTGAATTAGCTTCACTTTCCTGGCATTGTCTAGAATATAATTAGAGCAGGCTGTTTCACACACTGTACACTGGGTTTATAACAAACATATGTGAGACTTCTGGGATGGGGAAGCTGATGCGCTAATAAGTATGCTAACAAATTCAGCCAACATGTTATTAATTTTCCAGTTGCAGGCCCTTATCTTCATCATCTAACACAGTGATGTAAATTTTCTGTAGGCTTCAGTGGAGGAGTATGTAGCTACACCTGAATGGCTTGTCTGGCAAAACAAATATTTATTTCATGATCTTTCAATGGCATGCTCAGAGGCATGTTTCTGTTTCTTCTTTTCTCCACAGGAAAGCACTAGAGCGCTGCAAGAAGAATTAAATTACCAGGTTTGGTTTCACCCATGTACCACCTCTGACAATGGGCTGTGTGGCTTCCCAAAACCCTTTTTAATATTCAGGATTCTAATGCAATGGACTCCCAGGCAAAGTAAACAGTACCTTGAGGTAAAATAAAGTCTGAAGCTATAGAATAGGTCCACTCAATTTTGATTCTCAGAACAATTTCCCGACAGTCTGGTGAGCACAGGGCAAAGACACAACAGCTGGGCACCAAGATCTGTCCAAGTGTATAGTGGTATGGAGTATAACTCCGTGAGCCTATGGAAAATAACTACAGCCGCAACACTGGAACAATTTATAAGCTATCATACAGGTAGGAAAAGCGTAAAAAATCAGGGGAAAACCAATTTGTGTATTTGCACAGCAGAGGGCCAGAGCAGCAATTTGTATATGCTGGAAGCATGTAATAGCTAATGACAAAAAGGATGAAAAAGCTGCCAACTTCACTGAATTAAGGATGAGAAGAACTCAGTGTTCAGCCTGACTCCTACTAAACCAGCAGACAATGCACTTAGGTAACCATAGAAACTTTACAAAACCTTCTAGCACTAAATTCACTAATTACTGCAGATTTCTTCTGTTTCTTAACTAAATTTTTAAAAATTGTTAATACCTGGTTACATGACAAAACAACAGAAATTACCAAAGCAATACCAGATTGGGAAGACCTTAAATATTTCAGGAGACCAGTTCATAGACGATATGAGAAATGAAGCAACAGAAAATTGGCTTGTTCACAATAGCTGCTTTGATCTTACAGCTTGCACTAGAAACTGCAGTTCCGGTGAATACTGTACTACGAAGAGCAGAGAGCTGCAACAGCATTATGAGATCCTGCAGCAACAGCAAGGAAAGACAGCCAGGCAGAAAGCCTGATACAGGGAACTCTCAAGACTGCATGTTTTTCTTGTCCAACACTAATGATTGTTCAAGAAGAAACAATAAAAAGCAGAAAGAAGTGAGAGTACTCGCAGAATATGGACACATTGCTGCAAAAAAACACAACCATCTCCTCCCAGAAGCAATACCAAAGTATTTTAGACTCATCAGTTGTGGTTACAACAGAGTCCACAGAGCATACCATGGTATCTTGACAACTGTTTAATTTAGAAGGCAATAAATTAAGCATTTCTTTCTTTTACAAGGGGAGAAATGGATAGAAAAATCAAGGTCATAAAGTATCTGCTACTTCTGATTTCATAACACCATTAGTTGCAATTCTTGAAAGATTTAAAAAAAAAAAATATGGAAGATACCCTCCTAGACATATACATGTGGTAACATATACTGTGAATATCCTTGTTGTCCTGCTCACTCTTACAGAAAACTTACCCTACAACCAAATTACCATTCAGACATCATTTCGTAAGTGAAGTGGCCATGCGCTGAATGTCAAGGACGGCTCACCCTGTGGCAGGCAGAACTTTCCCAGGCAATGCGTGCATGGAGGCACAGCCCAGCCGTTACAGGGCAGTATGCACAAAGCCTGTCTGGGCACTGAGGGGTTTTCTGGTGGTGGCTAAAGGAGAGACAATGGAGAAATGCTGCTCTATTAATGCAAGATGTGCCATACCGCTTGTTCTCAGTCCTGAAGATGCCCTAATCATGGTCCGTCATTAGCACAGATGGATCAATCCATCAGGGCACCAGAGGATGCTGTTATTGACTCGGGTACTCAGAGAAATGCAGCTATGCTTCCATGTGTCGCTGGGGTACTTGAAGTCTGCAAAATAGAGAGTCTGTGAATATCTTCTTAGACTTCATAGATATGTTCTGTGGGACTGATTAACATTTTGACAATAACATATTTATACTTCTATGTACTTTTTCAAGTACGTAATGTATGGTATTACTTAGTATCCTTTTAACCAGTTCAGTAAACCCTGGTACCTCAGTCTATTTTACTGCTGTGAAGGTAATAAGCCCAGTTATTAAAATCCCATTTTGTGGACTCTCAGTGTTCTTACCTTAGAAAAAGAACAAAGACAGAACAGTTTCAAACATTTCTCCCTTTTCCATTAAAGCTCCCTGTAGTCTGAGGTAAAAGCAATTTAATAGAGCCTCCTTCTGATGTTTACAGCTCTAAAAAGAAGAAAGCAAAAACTTCAGAAAAGTTTACCAGAACACTAAGCCAAATTAGGGACACGTTTTTTCTGTCACTTTTGTGATGTCCTCTAGACACTTTTACGTGTCATAAGAACAATTAGCCAAAAGGAGACCTATCAGTGAACAAACAGAACCAGAATGACTTCATCATTTAACAGGAATAGCACCTTTTCAAACATAACTATCCAACTTTCATTTCTTTGAATCAAAGTGGGACATCAAAGACGTTAGATTAAGACCAAAGAACCATACCTGCTGAAAAAAAACTGATGGTCCAAGAAAAATGATTAATCAAATGGAGGCGCAAATGAAAGCAATGCAGCTCTAGCAGAGCTTTTAGTATAAACATTAGTCTTTGCACATTAAGGTACAAATGGTGAAAAACTTTACAGAATTTTACAAGTGCTAATTATTACAAACTTTGGATTCCTGAAAAATTTACTTATAGTTTAAAACTGATTCACTTGTATGTATAAATGTGTCTTAAGACACTAGAACTTGTAGTGTGTTATAATGTCTTGGAACAAGATCATGGAGGAAGAACAAAGTGTTTTATTAGAAATATTTCCGCATATATAGGCTGCTTTTGGTCTGTGTATGTCCAGCATCCATTACTATGGGACTAGATCTGGAAACTATATTAGTAATACCATCAAGAAATGATAAAAGGGTATACAAGCAATTGCAAACAGGGTACCAGCTATCTGAGCATGGTACCAGTGAGCCAGGATACACTCCTCAGCCCAAGATATTAGACAGTTTTTGAGTATGTAAGGCCTGAACTTGGATATTTGGATAACAATATATTTTCAAAGTCATTTTCTTCCCCTTTGAAGACCTAACTGTCACAGCCACATTTTCATTCTTGCAGAATAACAGAAAGCTTAGAATACCCAGGAGTCCCTGGGAGGTAGCCAGATGTCCAACACTCTGCCATGCATTTCTGGGGGGCCTGCAAAAGTCGCTACACCCTCTGGACAAGCACCTAGTCATTTGTTGAAGTGACAGAAAAATCACTATTTATTTTTAAACTTGACATTATCAGTGAAGAGCTCTGCCTGTCTTTATAGTCAGCTTTCTCTTATCTTACAAATCAAATAGTAGCTCCCTTAGAAATGAAAATGCAATCATGACCAAGAAACATCTCTTCTTGCTATCAGTGTTAAGCACGGTACAGCTCAGAGTGAAAACCCATGACAATGAATCTGGACGCATGCAAAAGCCTCATGTGTACAAAGTTAAAGTGAAGAACAAGGAGTGACCTCCCTTGGAACAAGCGGTGAGATGCGAGGTGGTCACTGTACTATCCTGGGAGGAAGAATTTTCTAACAGGACTGGGCAGATTAAACCTGCCTTTTACCAAAGTTTAGACCTATGAGAGTTAATGGTGGGCTTGCAACAGAGAAACACATACAGGACAATAACTTTGATACCTTGTTTAGAAAACCAAATCTTGCCCTATTTTTACATATGGAATCTACAATTATTAGCACTATATCCAAAGTTTTTGTTACTCCTTCTTCATGCCAGTGTTCCTGCAACAACATGACAGCTGTTTCCAATTCCTTCCTCAGTAACAGGTGGGTATGAGAGGTCCTGTACTGAGTACATGCATACTGAGCAAAGCACACGTTTGGACAGAAGCTACACAACTGAGTGTTGTGACCTGTCTGCTTCTTTCTGTTGTCCATGCTATTCCCACTTTATGGGAGTGCTTTCAAAGGATTTCTCTGGAGAGGACACTGGAATTAAATTACATCTCTACTTTTGATTGACTGCAAAGCACCTGTCAAACAGCCAAAGTGTCTCCAGTCTCCCTCACTTATTATGGTAAATAGCTGCTAAGAGAAACTTTGCCAACCCGGTTATGCTTAGCAGTGCTGATGCCGAAATATGCGCTGGACTTAAATAAAAGGAGAGAAGAGTATTTGGCAGTAAGTAATAAAATGGAGACAAAGCTCAGAAGACTCCAGCCAGTGTGAGCTTATGTGTTTTGAGAAGGGAAAAAATGGAAAATGAGAATGAAAATAAACACAAGGGTAATGCAAATGTTTCACATTTGGTTATGGGAGGGCCTCATTACCTGAAAAACATCGAGACTTCTGTTATGAAAACTCCTTGGCTGCATCTGAAAAAATCCTGTTGCTGCATCCATCGCGAAGTCTGGATGATGAATATTTTGGATAGAAAAAAATGATATCTTAATTGTTTTCCTGGCAAGCGACCACTCCATTCCTACCTGTCCTCCCCACCGAACCACAATACCTGAGTTTTTACAGCCCTGAGTTTTGGCGTAGATGGCAAGCTGGAGGTCTGGCAGGAGCAGGGCACTGCCGTTGCCTGGCTCTTCAGGGAACTATCCCCTTACTGACACAGGACTACTCTCTGCTATGGTAAGGTGACAATCCTACAGCGTTAACTACGGAAGGCAAGATGCAGGGAGGGGAAAGAATAAAAGTCATCGGGGAGGCAAAGAGAGAGGAGAAACGTAACGAGGCGTCAGCCAGCAGCTTCACAGTGAGCACGCTACCCTTTGCACAATCAGCCAGAATCTGACATCCAGCAAATCTTGTCAATTTTAAAGTGTGGTCAGGTTTTTGCCCAGCGCATCCGTACCTCGCGGCAAACCACCCGCGCTGCCAGCAGCCACTGCCCCCAGAGGAGCGGGGGGCAGCGCGGGGGCAGCCCCGTTCCGGCCGCCCGGGGCGGAGGGGGGCTGCCCGGGGGTCCGGCGGCTCGGCTTCCACACGGTGGCACTCCTGCCCAGTGTCTCAAGCCGTTCCCGACCAGCAGAAGCTAAAAACTACGTTTTCTGCCCGTTCGATTCCACCGCGCAAACCCGAACACGGCAAATCAACGTTTTCACCAAAAATAAGCACGCAGTTCGATTTGGGAGATACGCGTCATGTCAGCTCCCCCAGGCTGTTGTCTGTGTAGCAGGTGCAGAAATAAAACCAAGGCGATGTGGAGGTTTAGAGACACAGATTACTGCACTGGGAAGGTCCCATCGGAGACCAAAATTCCCTTTTTTCTATTCCTGCTCTTATTTACATGTCTTTGCACTATCCACTACAGTACATCTGGCAAATCCCTGCTCTGCCAGTGTTTTCTCTGGCTTTAGCTGTCCCCATTGTCACTGCTCCAGCCCTTTCTGCTCTTTTTTACTGATTCAGCACCCCTACAAACATCATGTAAATCAGGAGTATATAAATCTCCCTTCTGTAGGGTGAAGAACACGTAGTAAAAACCTAGTGAACACACAACTTCAAGGAAAGACCAGCACTATGAATACGCTTTAAAAAGAAGATGGAAGTTAAGTCATAAGATCGAAGCAAACAATACAATGCAATTTTCTGAATAAATGATACAAAGAACAGCACAGTTCATGCTACTGATGAAGAGCAGGTACAGTATCACATGCACTAATGAGCAGTTACTGTAAATAAATGGAAGAAAGGAAAAAGGACCAGAAGTTTAATAAGCTTATTAGCTATTTTGGGAAAACTGACTTGCACAGGCAAAACAGAATCCTGGTTAAAAAGATCAGTCTTATAAAGGGAGCAGCATTCTTGCAGAAACTAAAATCTGCGGGGAGGTTTTGCCTCCCGTATTCCCTGCAGAAGCTCAGCAAAGACGACAAGCTGTGCAGGAAAGCAGCTCGGACACAACCATGTGCTACACACACAACGGTGACACCTTTCAAAATGAGGGACTTAGTTTCCATCAAACTTCACAGCCATCTTTTGGCTCCTAGGAATGATACAAATAAAATGTAATCACTCCCTTATGCCCTGCATGGGGATAATTTTCCCTCTTTGGATAAATTGCCAGTGTAGTTTACCTGAAATTCAGGGTGGCCAGTGCCATTTTTCAGTTTATCCCAACAGTCCCCAGACCTCAGTCAAATCAACATAGTTCTGAGAGTTAATAGATTAGAGATCTCTAGCCCAATTTGTGCAACATGATCCAGTTCTCTTCCCTGTTTCTCGTCTGAAAAGTTAACAGTGTAACCACTGCAAAAAGTGTCAGTATTTTTTCCATCCCCAACAAGGGAACAGCGAAAGTATGCAGTTGCTTTTCCCTATTCCTATTCCTTTCTGGGGAAAATGAAGTGTCATCACTTGCTAAACTAATGATATGCTTTGCTTGATTATTTCAAAAGGAGTAAAGAATTTAATGATAATTATGAAAAGATACATAACAAAAATAAATATATCCCTACAAGCATTGCAGAGAGATTACAGAGGTGCTGAGATAGCTGGCAGGCTTGGAGATGGGTCCTGGTGGACAACACGCTGACCATGACTCAGCTATAGACCCTGGCAACGAGGCAGGCAACGGCACACGGAGCTGCACTAGAACAGCTTGAAGGAGGTCTTTAGTCCCCTCTGCTCAGCCCTCAATTCGTATCTCTACAAAATGGTCAGAATCAGAACCAAAAGTAGTAAATAGGAACACCTTCTCTTTCTTGAACAGTAAGACATCAGTCTATTCTGTATGGACTAAACCAGACAACAATCATGAATGCCAACAATGCTATTTGCATAATTATATATTATCTTTACCTGTCATGAAGGGCTGAGCTTTCAAATGTCTTATTAAGTTCAATAAACAATAAAATACTACATTTTAAAAAACTATTGTAAAGCTCTCGAGGGTAATTTTAATACCACTGTTTACATCCTGACATATACATCCTTAAAAATGCACGGTATGCAATACAGCCATGTTAATCCTGCTGCTAGAAAAGCTGATTATAGCCATGATTCTGATTTATGTAGCATAAATACTGATACTACTTCTACCCCGAGCCTTCTCTGGATGAATGTCTTTCTAGACAAGGCAAGAGACACCCTCTCCACATCACACATACACTCAGTCTAACCTTGCCCTCGCCTCCCCACCACCCCCTCCCCCTACACACTGCTTCAGGTTTTTTTCATTTAAAAGCCCTTGAAAATGTGCTGGAAAGGGCTGAAAAGCCATCTGAAAAGGAATGAACAGTCATTTTGGTAAAAACACATAACTTCTTTAGACTGTTAAACCACCTGGAGCTCCAAGGACAAAGAAGCCGTTCTGATGGTCAGCTTGTCAGCTCCTATCCATCCTGTGAACAAATAGCACTTTGAGAAACTATTCCTTTGGCACTGGCTTAGCCTCACTCTAAAGAGGAGACATAATAGAATATCGTAAAAACGCCCTCTCCCAATCTCTCTTGAAATATTGTACACTCAGAATCTACTCGCTTTTCCTTTGTAACTCTTGCTCTATTTCACAGGACTCACAAAAGCACGCTGATTATGACTTGATTCTTTCGACTCCCTCTTTTCACTGGAGAACATCCTGTCTACAAGCAAGAGAATACAAGGCTTGGCTACACAGAGAAGCTGGTATGCAGGGAGTTAAAAGCTACATTTATAGCATGTTAACCATTGCAGTAATTCCTCTTGGAAGCATAGTTTGCACTAAAGATACCTCTAGGACCTTACTTACTCCCCTTTGAAAATGGGCTGTATTCCTCCACAGGTTAGAGTGAGCAAATGTAGAATTCTTACCCCAACTTACTGAACATGGCTTACCTGGCGAGAGTAAATTCGGCCTCCTTAAAACTGCCTGCGTGGTTTTAATGATGGTGATACTCTTACATAAGTCAACCTCAAAATCGTTGGTGCTCCCAGGGATAAGTGCTAGCATTAAGGAGAATTGTTTCCTCAGCAGAGGTGGCAGCAAGAATTTATATCAGGGAAATGAATTGTTCCTCTCCAGCCGAGCATTTTGCTGTGTATGTGTTATATCAATGAACTCAAGTAGCCTTTCCAGAAACAGACTGAGTATAAAGTTTGCAGTAGAAATTCTCAGGATGAGCCATAAGGGGGAATTTTAGTTTGTAGCCTGTAAATTCCTTTAGGATTCTGCTGGATAAAATATGCTGTAAATTATGTAAGATGTAGGGCATGTTCAGGAGCAAATAGAGCTATGGTGAGATGACTCTTATGACTGGAGTTCTGCAAAGGAAGGCTATAAGCTCTTCAGAAGGGATAGGCAAGGAAAGAGAGGTGGTGCAGTGACTCTGTGCATTAGGGACTGCTTTTATTGTATAGAGCTCAAAGATTGTGATGACAAGGTCAAATGCTTATGGGTAAAGATGAGGGGGAAAGCCAACAAGGCAGATACCCTGCTGGAGGTCTGTTGTAGACCACCCAACCAGGATGAAGAGGTAGATGAAGTTTCCTACAAGATGCTGGCAGAAGTCTTACAATCACTAGCCCTTGTTTTTGTGGGGGACTTTAGCTTACTGGATATCTGCTGGAAATACAACACAGCAGAGAGAAAACAGTCTAGGAGGTTCCTGGAGTGTGTGGAAGATAATTTCCTGATGCAGCTGGTAAGTGAGCCTACCAGGGGAGGTGCCTTGCTAGACCTGCTGTTTACTAACAGGGAAGGACTGGTGGGAGATGTGGTGGTCAGAGGCCATCTTGGTCTTGGCGACCATGAAATGCTAGAGTTCTCAGTTCGTGGTGAAACAAAGAGGGGGGCCAGCAAAACCACCACCATGGACTTTCGGAGAGCAGACTTTGGCCTGTTCAGGATACTGGTTGAGAGTCCCCTGGGAGAGAGTGCTGAAGGGCAAAGGGGTCCAGGAAGGCTGGACATTCTTCAAGGATGAAGTCTTAAAGGCACAGGAGCAGGCTGTCCCCATGTGCTGCATGTCAAACCAGAGGGGAAGACAACCGACCTGGCTGAACAGGGAGATCTTGCTGGGACTCAGGAAAAAAAGGAGGGTCTACCACCTATGGAGGAAAGGGCAGGCAACTCAAGAGGAGTACAGGGGTCTCGTTAGGTCATGCAGAGAGGAACTTAGAAAGGCAAAAGCCCAG
>Ga0065711_1006700_pt1 | contig 18163 bp, 11 predicted proteins | sample Hoacrofraction12_FD_59098 | JGI IMG/M metagenome (GOLD analysis project Ga0065711, IMG submission 59098) | Hoatzin crop microbial communities from Cojedes, Venezuela - Epithelial fraction 12 v2 (version 2) | ecosystem: Host-associated > Birds > Digestive system > Esophagus > Crop | place... | reverse complement strand
CTCCTGACACCCACCCTTCAGATATTTGTAAGTATATATTAGGTCCCCTCTCAGCCTTCTCTTCTTCAGGCTGAACAAGCCCAGCTCCCTCAGCCTTTCCTCATAGGAGAGATACTCCAGTCCCCTCTCCAACCTTGTAGCCCTCTGCTGGACTCTCTCCAGTAGCTCCTCATCTTTCTTGAACTGGGGAGCCCGGAACTGGACAGAGTACTGCAAATTATTTTGCTGTAAATTCAGACTCACTTACAAAATAACCATTCATTTTAGTTACTGTCTGGAGTTCACTGGTATTTGCTTATGAGTGCTAGAAATGAGTTAGTGAGGACATACAAAAATTTATTTAGAATGGTTGCAAGAATTAACCACTATAAAAAGAGAACACTTTGATTGATGTAATTTAGGCGATATGAAGAGGACATGTACTGGAGGAGAATGGAGGAAGAACAGCATCACTGGGATGACCGTCGCAGAATACCAGATGGAGGATATCCTCATGGTCCTCCAGGACCGCTAGGCCTGCTGGGAGTTAGACCAGGAATGCCTCCTCAGCCTCAAGGACCAGCTGTGAGTTTCTCAACTTGAGAAAAAAAACCAATGAAGTCATACTTACCAGAAGGCACAGTTAAGAACTGTAAATTAGTCAATGCTACTTTAGCTGTCTCCAGTGTTTCTTAATAAAGGTTTTGAAAAGTGAAGTAGAAATTATGTGCTAATAAAACTGTGTAGGTGGACCTTTCTTCCAAAATAAATCCACTGCAATGACAGAAGGATGCTTTAAAGACAAATACTGTTTCTTCTGAAATGCAAGTCACTCTGGATTTGTGTACTACTACTTATTTTATTTAATTGCATAATACAACATTATTTATCTAATTGTGGACAAATGTATGGATAAAAAGTGCCTGGATCGTCAGTCCCAGAGGAGTATGGTTAGTGGTGGGTCATACTCTACGTAGGGGTCAGTAAGGAGTGCAGTACTACAGGGATTTATCCTGGGATTTGCCTCATTAGCACCTTATCAATGATCTGAAAGGTGATGGAGTGAGTGCACATTTACAAGATTTGCAGCTGGCATGACACTGAATCAGTTTGGGATGGGGAGAATAATTGATAGCTTTGAGGACAGAGCTGCCATCCAGGAGGACCTAGGCAGACTGGAGAAATGGACCAACAGGAACTTTGTGGAATTCTGCAAGGACAAATGCCTAATGCTGCATTTGGGAAGGAATAACCCCTTGCCATGATGCAGGCTGGGGAGTGACAGGCTGGGTAGCAGCCCTGCTGAAAGGGATCTGGGGATCTTGGCAGATAGTAAACTGAACACGAGTCAACGATGTGCCCTGGCAGCAATGAAGACCGACAGCATCCTGGGTTATATTAACAGGCGCATAGTCAGTAGATGTAGGGAAGCAATTAGATTTCGTTAGATCCAGACTGCAATACTACATTCACTTTTGGTCTTTCCAGTACAAGAAAGATACTACAAACCCTAGCAGGTTCAGTGTGGGACTACCAGGATGTTCAGGGGTCTGGAATGCCTGCCTTGTCAGGCAAGACTGAGGGATCTGGGCTTGTTCAGCCTGGAGAAGAGAGCACTTCAGTGGGAAGCAATAGCCTTCTAATACCTGTGCATTACAAACACAATAGAGCCAGGCTCTTTACAGTCGTGAAAGGGCTTAAGCTCAGTCAAAAGAGGTTCAGGATGAACATGAAATAATTTTTTTCACATAGATGTTGTGCAGCCTCCATCTTTGGTGGTTTTCAACAACCAGCTGGATAAAGCCCGAGCAACATGATGTGGTCTTATAGTTGGCCATGGTTTGCACAGGAGGTGGACTGGAGGACCTCCTGAGGTCCCTTCCTATTTGAATTCTCCTGTCATTCTATGAAAAGAATCATGGATACTTCATTTTGCAGCAATATGCAAGTATTTCCCTGTTGATAGAAAGATGATAGATAATTGTTAGGGGGATACTTTTGATTCTGAGATTTTCATAATTTGTTAAATATTGCTAAATTTTCTGGTTTTTCAGACATTATTGATTGTGACCGTTGTAAGTTAAGGACACTTCAGTTCATGTTTTGTCACATTTCCGCAATTTGAGGGTTGAATATTCTGTTGTTGTGTTTGGTTTTTGGTCACTTATCATTTGTGAATTTGGAAGTGTACCCAAATTTCAGAAACACACTTTTTCGTCTGTTTAGCCTCTACGCCGTCCTGACTCCTCTGATGACCGCTATGTGATGACCAAACATGCCGCTATATATCCAACAGAGGAGGAACTTCAGGCAGTCCAAAAAATTGTTTCTATTACTGAGCGTGCTTTGAAACTTGTTTCTGACAACATGACCGATCATGAAAAAAGCAAGAACAAAGAGGGAGATGACAAAAAAGATGGCAGTAAAGACAGGTATTTTTTTTTTATTGCTCTTTAAGAAGTCCCTAATTTGTTTCAGAAGTTTTTCCCTGCACTGTTACGAATGCTTCAAGGGATTCTTTCTCTTTGTGTGTCACTATGGCCTTAAAAGTATGTGGAATTGTTCTTCTTTTTTTTATTTCATTTTTGTATCTTCAGGGTTAGTTTTAAGGTTTTTATATTATTTTAAATGCAACTTTTAACTGTAATTCACAGAGCTTTGAAAGGAGTTTTACGGGTAGGCGTTTTGGCTAAAGGTTTGCTACTCCGTGGAGACCGAAACGTCAATCTTGTTTTGTTATGTGCTGAGAAGCCTTCAAAGACTTTACTCAGTCGTATTGCTGAAAGTCTTCCCAAACAACTTGCAGTAAGTAGAATTTACATTTTTGGATCTGAATTTTTGTTAAAATACTGTAAAGATATGTCCTTAGGTCAAGTGTCTGCTGGGCTCAGTGCACCATGTTTTGTAGCTCAGGCTCAGTTTCTCTCCATTTTCTGAGTGTTTCCATCTGAATTCAGAGACTGTGCTGCGTTTTGCTTTCTGTGTATTGTGTCCATACAGGTGTCCAGGTATTTATGCTAGCAGTGTAGTATCAGTCATCATTTATTAGATGTCATTTAACTGGGAGGTAGAAATTAACAAAAGAAAGACTATTGCCAGTTGCCAGCAATGGTAGAGGTAATTCATGCAGTGTTACAGGAAGCTTGCTGCCTGAAGGTCAAAGTTCTCCATTAGTGCTGGTCTGTTTATATTTACATCTTGTTTCTAATTTGTATGTGTCAGTGCTTCGGAGTTCCACAATTAGTTAACTAAGTCTCATGGGTTTAGGTTTGGGGTATTTTTCACAGTTTGGCCCTTTAAAAAAAAAAAGTACACGCAGTCTTAGACCATGCAGCAGAATTCATATAAACCATTTGTTGTATGTCCACAAGAAATGAAAGTATAGAACAAAGTCTCTGCTCACTGCTGAACAAATCCTGTCCACTGTTATTATGGAATGCTTGTCACAGCATTGGTATTTCAGTAGTGTCTGGCAAAATGTCTGGCAGGATCAGTGGCATGGTAGAAGCTTTAGCAAGATCAGATTAGCTAGAAAATAATCTTGAGTTTGCTCTTGTTTGAAGTAACAAAACAGAAGAAAATTTTAAAACTGCGCATCTTGGTCTGGCTTTGTGGAGAAGTCACTTGTCCCTCTAGTTTGTGGAAGAAGGTGACAGAGGTGCCTACAGCTTTCTTTTGGGGGTATTTAGAATTATTAAATCCAGTTGCAAGAAGCAATTAGAAATAACCACTTAGTTAGTTACTGTTACATTTTTTTCCCCTGGTATTTATCATGCCCTTTGTGCTTAGCATGTTGTGACAGCCAAGTATAGAATGTACATAGAAGTACCCATCCTGTAACTGGGAGCCTGAAGAACAACCACTGAATCTTGGTGCTTTTTAAAGGCCCCCATGTTCCAATGAGAAACATATCCAGCTGACATTTTAAGCAGCACTGAGGCTTTTCTTTATCTCAAACACTGTCAAGGTTCTTGTTATGTAACTTCCCTGTATATTAATTTCCTTTCTGCATAGTCTTTTTTTCTTTTGCGTCCTTAGTGACTGCTGTGTATGTTCATTAATGATTTGGAAACAGTATGCAAGTCTATGTATGTATCTTAGTTGTGTATACTCTGGTTTCTTTGAATACAGAGGTATCTGCTTCATATAATTATATTGCGTTTCTCTCTTTCTGTTACAAAGGCTATGTTGAAATCCATTTTGTTCCACATACTTTTATTGGCCACATGCTAATGGTAATTTCTGTTTCTCAATATTTAGGTAATAAGTCCTGAGAAATACGATATCAAGTGTGCAGTCCCAGAGGCAGCAATAATTTTAAATTCATGTGTGGAGCCCAAAATGCAAGTTACTATCACACTGACATCTCCAGTCATTCGGGAGGAGAACATGAGGGATGGAGGTTGGGAAGTTGTTAAAGATGTTACTTCTTTCTCACCTGTTTTTTTATGTTTATCTATTCTGCTTAAGATGGCATTAAGGTCCTGGAAGGCAACATGCTGGCACATGTATTTGATCGAAACCTTGGTTTTCAACAACCAGTCTCAATAGAGAACAGTTGGTTAAAGTAAATGCTTATATAATGCATTTGTTTAATTTTTAAAATTTTCAACTTTATGTCCAACCTCAGCTTTCTGGAAAAGGTACAAACTTGACTACTTTTTCCCTGTCTTTTAAAATCATCTAGAAAACTAAGTATTTTATAGCAAGTGGCTGTAAACTGGCTTTCTAGAACAGTCTTGCCCTAAAAGAAAGATTGTATGGTTTTAGAAAATCAAGTGACAGGGTTTGGGGTTTAAACTGGATCAGTATTACCATCACTTACACATCCCAAATAGCAGCGCCACTTATAATGCACTGTTATAATACTTTTGATGTAACACTGCTTCTAACTTTAAAAGACAATGCGATTTTTTCCAGCTCTCTGAGGTTGCTTTTTGGTCTGGAGTGCTTTTTGAGTATATTTAGGCTCCAGGTATTACAATCGGTCTTCTATCCAACTGGCAAACCCAGACTAATACAATAAGAAATGGCTTTGTCGTTGAGCTGAAGCAGAAGGTGGAGCTTGTAAATCAATTTATGTTTCTGAAGTCCACAGTTTCTCTGGTGCCAGCAGTGTTGCTTTAGGGTCTGTTCTGTAACACTTTCAAAGCTCCAAAAGCTTTTAAGCCAACAAGCATGATTAATGTCTGCAGTACATTGGTTCTTTTTGTTTATGGGTCAGATAAAATTTACTTTTGTTTCCTTGTAATCCTGTATTTTCATAGTTGGAAGAGATCATGGCAAACAGGGTTCTGGTGTTTGACAGTGAACCTACAGATAGGAAATCTGAGGCTATCTCTTGTATGCAGGTTGAAAAAAATTGTATGTGTGTATTTATACATGTGCGTGTGTATATACGTATTTATATAAGGCACGGAGGTTTTTTTATTTCATCTCATCATTAAATGTCCTCTGAAATACTTGAGGTTTTTATACTGCATTAGTAATGTTCTGTAGCTGTGACTAGTGCATTGTAAGCAAGCTGTGTTAACAAAGTCGTCCTACATAATCAGAAGGAAAAATTTCAGTATGCATTCTCTGGTTTGGATGACTTCTGAAGAGTCTTTAGGAGTGCTTTGTACATGATTTTTAAGCTGTGCATGTTATTCCTAGCTATAAAGGCTTTGTACACGTACTGTCACACCCGAACAATTCTACTTTTTTTTGACAGTCTAAGTGTAACATGACTCTTCGTTTGTCTGTGCTGAATCAGACTTCACGTATTATCTAGGTTCATAAAGAATGCTTTAACTTCAAATATTTGATTATTAAATTAGATGAATCATTAAATTACACCATGTTTATTTCTTAATGTACTGTGCAAAAGTGCAGTATTGATTCCTGCCACAATACTTAATTTCAGTTAAGTGGTTTCTGGCCTAAAATTCTGTGATGTGGACTCAAAATAAATTTCAAATTACTACCATCAATCCCTTAATTTATGCCACCTAAAGGAAACAAATCTGTATTTTTGTCTGACCCACACTTGAGTTAAAATGATCATTCTGAGTTTATTCACTGCTGAATGCAGTACTGCCTCTAGGCAAGCAAAATCAAGTTAGATTTCTCTTCAAGACACTGAGCAGTATAAAATGGATGTCTGGAAAAGTTCACGTTTGAAACTAGAACAAATAGAAGACTGAATTGCAAATTATTGCAGCAAAGAAGGCCTCATTACGAAGACTGCTGCTTATTTGCTGTAGAGTAACAGTACGTGTTTGTTTTTTTCTAACTGCAGCTTCTTAATGCTCTGTGTCTTACAATGGTTTAAAGTTTTCATTTTTTTTTAGCCCGCTTGGGGAGCTAGTTCAGGTGATAAGGAAGGCTTTACCGGAAGAACCAGTTTGAGTAAAGATGAGACTGAGACTTGCACATGGAATAGAATCATGTTTGGTGTCTAATAATCCTGTTAAATGATAAAAGGCTAAAAAAAAAAATTTCAGTGAAATAAAATTGTTAACCGCATCGCTACTGTTTCTTACAGTACTATGCGTTTGACAGTTTACCGAATCTGATATATTCAAAGTGCTCTAACCCCTGCTGCGGAATCTTTCCTTCAGCAAACAAAGTGTACATACTTACAAACACATATACGTGTGCGCGTGTGTCTTTTTTTATCCTTAGCTAACAGCCCCGGTCCAAAGCCTTCTAGCAGAGGGACTTGATTCCTGTCAGGGGTTGCTGCCAAGACATCGGAAGGATTTTTGACCAAGGTTTTCTAAAGCTCATTGTCACACCTGCCATGCTTTACAAAGGAGGGGGTTTGGATGCATAGTCCTAGCATCTATTGTTACTTTGTGGTGTTTTGGTTTTTTTTTTTTTTTCTTTTCGTCTTTGTCTCTCTCCTAGAATTAAGCAGTGTTCACACTAGTCTTGAAATAGTTGACTGGGTAAAATGCATTTCCCATAATAAAACTTAACGAAATTGATATACCTGTTAACTTTTAATGAAGAGGTAGTGTGGACACAGCATGTCTAACTGAAGATTAACCCCTTATATTTACACTAGTAAGAAGTTATATAGGGTAAGAATTTGTGCTTGTGTTTTGTAAATTAATCCATTTTTTTTGTCTTAGCTTAACAGGGTGGCAGGTTAGGCATCTGAATTTAGTTAAATAGTCTTTAAGGGGTTAATCCTGACATGTGAAACAGATGCAAAAATCCACAGATTAAATATTACAAGAGTAATAATTTTTTCAGTCAATGTGTTCTCAGTGCAATAGGTGCCTTGGCAACTTCTGACTTTCAGAGTCTTTTGAAGTTTCAGGGGTTTTCATATGATATCTATTAGTAGCCTATTTTAGATCGATGTTTCCAGTACTAAGATTCTCTTCTGTGCACTTAAACTGTAATTCTTTGTAGTAAAATTATTCTCCAAATTTAAGTTTTTCAGAGCTAGAAGTATTTGGAGTTTCAAATTATGTAATGAATTACTGTGCTAACAGTTTGCACAGTGTCACCTATTTGCATATTATTTTTAGAAGAATGTAAATAATTGACTGATTAGACTACTAAGCCAAACAACCCATGTTTTCATTTTTAATTTCTCAGTCTTACTTTGCCACTTTTTTCCTGCTGTGAGTTTTCTCTCAATGTACTCCTTGTCACTTAAATCCGGATTGTACTTGTTTCATCAGTTACCTTACCTGGTATCTCTCTTGTATAGATTTGGGAGGGATTTTGTTTGTTTGTTTTTTTAAGAACATACTGCTTTAAATGTCTTCATTTGCTCTGTAAATGCCTTGTTAGTGCAGATTTTCATCTTTTCACTTTAACATATAGTCCATAAGGTTGAGTATCTCTGTGAGAAGGTACCTGTTTTCTTCTCAGCTTTGTTCTCATTTTGAAATCCTCCCCCTTTTAGCCCTGTGCAGAGCAATGGGACTGTCCCATAAAAAATGCTTAAACCTGAATGTAGTGCTTCAGGTTAAATTTAATTATTGTATTACGAAGTTGTACCACCATGTTCATTCATGGCTTTTTAGCTCTCTGTAAAGTATCCTACTGTTTATTTTACATTTATGTAAAATAGGTGGTTTCAGAGCTGTCTTTCTGCAGCATCCCTAAAAACTTCTCCTTGCAGGCATGTTTCATGAGTCTCAAATTTTTTCTTTTTTTAGATTTTATTCTCTGACTTACCTAAATTTATTGGAGTAAACTATATTGTCCCATACAGCCAGCTGCTGTGAAATGAGTGCCATTGAGTGAGGGCTTTTTGTTTCATTTTACCTGGTGTATCACCAGTTATGCTACCAATATACTTTGTTATTAGTCACAACAGCCATTTTTCATAATTGGTAAAACAAAGAACTTCATAAGCTGACCAGTGCATTATATGTGTACAACTTTTAAGTAACACGAGGCTACCATTTTACATTGTTCAGTGGTTTGGGTTTCACTGATGACATCACTTCCAAAAGGGCCTGTGATCTCTTGCTTTTTGGTAACAAAGCAGTCAGCTTGGTAATTAAATCCTTTTCTGATTATTTAAATATACAAGATCTGCTATATTTTATTTATCTTCCAGATGTTCTGCTTTATTTTTTCGTCACTTTTCTTTTTCATCCTGAGTCTTGAGTAAAGCAGTCCCTTTACAGATCCTTCCTTGAATCCTAAATGATATTGGAGCACATACATTATGGGCTGAGGAATTTTATTTAGAAGAGTAAGAGAGAGGGTACTAGAAAACAATGGAACTCTGCAATATTGAAGAGCATTTCATATTGCTTTAGTCAGGTTTTTAACCCAAAATAATTTCAAGTGTAAGGTATGAGACAAATAGCATCACTATTAAATCTCTAGTGCTGTTAAGATCTGTTATACTTAGTTTTTCTTTTAAAGAATAGATCCCAAATAACATGTGACCATTAAAATTTACAGGAAACTAAGTTTCAGTGTTTCTACTTGGTTAAAGTGGATTTTTGTGTTCCTTCTGTCTTGTGTTCTCTGTGCTGGTGTACTGTGTCCAACCATCCTTCCTTCAGTATTTAATTTTAGGGGATACGTGTTTTTCCAGTGTTAGCTTAAATAAAGACGTACTGCGCATTGCGTAATCCGCAACGCATTTGAAAATAACCTCAGAGCTGAAGTATAATATGCTCTTGATCTTCATATTGGGTTGGTGCCCTAGTCCTAATTCAATGGCTTTTATTGAACACTTACGTTTGTTCTTCAAGGGTTTAAACTTTAAATGGCACGTGTGACATTGAAGCTACTTTAAGGAAGTGTCTTGCTCACCTGGTCAAACACCCATTCCTCACTGCATTTTGCCAATTCAATCCATTTTAGATGTAACCTCGGGTATGGTGAAAGACCCACCGGACGTCTTGGACAGGCAAAAATGCCTTGACGCTCTGGCTGCTCTACGCCACGCTAAGTGGTTCCAGGTTCGGAACATCATTTTACTTTCTTCTTGTAGCCTTATGAGAGATTAGTTCAGTTGCAATATAAATGTTTAATTGTGTGAAAACACTCAGCGTTGTTCATGCTAATAATATTTAATATTTTTCTGGTCCCTAAATTTAAATGTAGAAGGTTGAGTATGAAGGAACTGCTTTATGCAGTTATTGGTCATTTGACATGATTTTTTTTTCTGGTCATTGAGAAGGCGATGTTGAAAGCTTGACTCGCTTGGGGTGATCATATGTTGTATATTTGTTATATATTCCATAAGGCTGCAGAGTAACTTTGCTTTAAATAATGGAATATGTGTTTAAAGCTTTGTGTTTAGGTTTAAGACTTTTTTCCCTATTTCTTTAAGTGCATTAAGTGTAGGGAATGAAAGGTGAGAAGCAACTGTTTGGTTTAGTGACTTTGCGTTCTGGCAAAGGCGCAGTAAAGAAACCAAACAGATTCCCTTGACCTTTCAGTCTCTATACCTATTTCTTAGATCTTTACTTTATCCTTTTTATTTCTAATATAGAAAGATACTGTATTTATTGTTACAAATGAATATAGGTCAAAGTGTACAGGGGATCAAGAAATGTTATTCTTGTATAACCTGTGCACTTTGACTTCTACCACCTTAAATTACTAACCCTGTATAAAATACTGCTGTAAATGGCAGCTCATGGAATAAAGTTGTAGAAGGATTTGTTTCAATCTTGTATCTGAGCTTCCATTGAACAGTGGTGTTTTAGTCTTTCAACAAGTCCTATTTGCTGTAGATGCTGGGATTAATTGATTTTGTATTGCTCTCAAGGCCAGAGCTAATGGTCTGCAGTCCTGTGTGATTATCATACGTATTCTTCGTGACCTCTGTCAGCGGGTTCCAACTTGGTCTGATTTTCCAAGCTGGGTGAGTAATGTTCTTTTGAATGAGTCTTTTCAATACACGTGGTACTGCAAGTAAATCTTAGGGAAGTGTTTCTGCAGTTTCTAAATGTAGGCTTTTTCAAGAAGTAAGGTAAGGTGGTTTGTTGTGTTGGTTTTTTTTTCCCAACCAGTAATCCAGATTTTCTCTAAAAATTAAGTTTTCTGAGGTTTTGTCATTTGTAGCTGGAATTGGGGTTTTTTTTCTCCAAAAGGAATTTTTTTGTTCTTTTGTATTCTTTGTGGGTAGCATTCTTATTCTAGATTTTAACATTTTTTTTCCTTTACTCTGTATACAAATAATTGATTTTTTATAACCACTTACTCTGAATTGCTTGGAGTTTTACTGAAATATATTTAGATTCATGTCAGCTGTGCCCAGATAGCTCTGTGATAACAGAAAGGCTACTTGAAAGAATAAATCAGTAATGCCTGTGATCATTAATAAGTCCTTTCCACAAGATAAAGTACCACAGTAGTTCACTACAGTCTGTGGATGTGTCACCATTAACATTTTAATCAGTGTCACTTGGATCTCTAGATTGTACCAGGTTACCCTCTCAATTCTTGCAGCCGAGTGTTCTTAGAGCATTCCTTTTTGCATTGAGTATCTTAAACGATACTCTCCAGGAGTGCAACTTGTGCTCCAAATATTAACAGATGTTCAATCTGTGGACCAGACGAAGTTAGTCTGAGACAAAAATCTCTGAAACGTGTGTAGCGTGGAAGTCAATTTTGCTCTGTTTTGTTTCACAGATGAAATCCTGTTGCACTGTGCTGCTTCCTTTTCAGTTTTGGCAGGAAGAGTGCTAACATTCTTAAGGCAGTTTGAGCAGCTGGCATTATTTCATTGAGAAATCTTTTACAACTGTACTAAGCTTGCAGACAATTTTATTAAACTACTTCTGATAATATTTATTGCTTCTGGAAAAAATGTGGAGCAGTTATTTCTGTTTTTTTTTAATATTTAAAGTAAGAAAAAAGTAATGCCAGTTTCTGTGCTACATTTCATGAAAGCTACACTGTACAAATACAGTTTAAAAGAAGCTAAGAAGTATGTAAGCGCCCTCTTAATATCACTGTGATACTGAGTTGCAAAGAATAAACCCTGGCATACTGTTAGAAAAGCATCCTTAGAACTATTCCAACACACAGCAGGCACATAGATGAAGAACAGGCAGTGGTGTTTCTTACTTCTCACTTAATGTCTTCTAAGGCATGTCTAGAAGGGAAGAGAGGTATGAAGCAGTGTGTCAGGCCTAGCTGTGTCTCAGTTCTCTCCAAAAGTGATTCCTGATTCGCTCCTGGTACCTGGTGCATTGTCAGTGACTTCGGTCAGCATTGAAGTCTGTGCAGTCAGCTGTTCTTTTGGCCTGTTGGCAAAGTCCTGCTGATAAAAACAATGACAGGATGAAAATGGTGATTGTAAATACATGTAATTTCTACTAGTCACAAATGGAATTTCATAGATTGAAGAAATATATTTTTCTGTCTCACCTGTGAACTTCAGTTTGCAAAACTGAGGAACTAGTAACCATTTAAACGTTAAGATATCATTAAATTTTGGATGCTTCAAGTTTGTGTACTCTTGTAGAAAAAAAAATATTTATCTGTAGCATCCTGTTTATCTCATTAGATGTACTATGTGCTGTTCATTCATGTGGTTGGCAGATTGAGATGCCCCACCACATTTCATACTCTATCAAAAAATGGCTGGACAAGTTGTCTACCTGCATATGTAGGCCACTACTTTATAAATTTCTACAAGACTTTTGAACAACTTGTGATGAGAAGAAGCATGTCAGTATCAGTACTCAATCTTGCACCAGCTTTCTTTTCAGTTGTCTTCATAGAATACTGGGGGTTTTTTCCATTTTAACTGAAAGTGTTCTATGACGTGTAGTGTTCTTCAGAATTCCACATTCAAAAGTTCTGTGTTGAACAGTAGCAGAACAACAGTAGCAGCTTTACTCTGTTTTCATCCATCTTCTGAATTGCCTGGATTTTCTTATTGTTGGTCTAGGCTATGGAGTTGCTTGTGGAAAAAGCAATTAGCAGCGCTACTGGTCCGCAGAGTCCTGGGGATGCACTGAGAAGAGTTTTTGAGTGTATATCTTCAGGAATCATTCTTAAAGGCAAGTTGCATTTGATCAGTGTCTGTATACTTATGCTTAACTAATGTAAAATCTGTAATCTTGGTTGAAATAAGGTAGAGATGTGCTACTACTAATTCACGTAACCATTGTAGGTGGTCCTGGACTTCTGGACCCTTGTGAAAAAGATCCTTTTGATACACTTGCAGTAATGACAGATCAGCAACGAGAGGATATTACTTCGAGTGCACAGGTAAGGAAGCATATGTATGAAGTAACCAAATTTGGTGGCTCTTTTTTGGGGTGATTTTTGGTTTGGTTTGATTTTTTGTATTTTTTTTTTAAATGGAGCTATACAGCAGACATGAATTTTCGTTCTTTCAGATATAGCTTGGTCTTTCAGATTATCAGTCTTAAACTAGGCAATAAAAACGTCACAACAGAGGATGTATAATAGTATTCATTTTTGCACTAAAATTAACAAATTTTCTAAAAAGTTGAAGCATTCCCATCTATATATACATATATATATGTAAAGATGCTTACTCTACAGCACTATGTTACTAGATTTAAAATTACATTGCCATTAAATATTTTATGAAAGTCTGATTTTTAACATTTATTGTATCCACTGACAGTATTCACCATTCATGCCTGCAGCTTAAGGGGTTACTGCCCCTACCTCTTCATTTGATCTTTTTGCTAAAGATTACTAATGTGTAATGGGACACTTGATAAGCCTTGGCTGCTTCAGTGCAAGTCCAACAGCCAAAACACATGTACATTGTTTTTAAGCTAAGATGATGTACTTTGTACAGAAGCAGCAAATGTGATGTACACATTTTATTGTACTGACTGTGTTGGCAGAATGTAGAGAGGATAATCAGAGCTAAGGATAATGTGATACACCACTAATGTTCTTCATTAATTGTTTGACAGAGTACTCAAAAGTGACATTTGTTTCTGACAGAAGTATCTTCCTTCTGCCCTTTTTCTAGTTTGCACTGAGACTCCTTGCATTCCGTCAAATACACAAAGTTTTAGGAATGGATCCGTTACCGCAGATGAATCAACGCTTCAACATCCATAATAATCGTAAAAGGAGAAGGGACAGTGATGGGGTTGATGGATTTGAAGCAGAGGGAAAAAAAGACAAAAAAGATTATGATAACTTCTAAAAATGTTTGTCATCAATGCTAAATCAAAGGTGATAAAAAGTCCATTTGTTGCCTTGCTTTTACTTCATTCATAATAATGTCTGTTTAAAACATCCAAAACCAACTCGGGAGTTAGATTTGGAAGAGAACAACCTAGCTCTTCTGTGAGATTCTGAATATTTTAATGGATGTACTGTACCAGACAAATTATGGATGGAAAGACTGCAAATGGAAATTCTGCTATCATAGGAAAAAGTAGTTTTCCCTCATTGCATTTTCTTTAAACGTGTTGCTAACTTCAGTAACTTTTATTCTTTTTTTTTTGTCTTTTTGATTAACAAGTGAGTTGTTGTCTTACCTTGACTGTATTTAAAGCAGCATTTGTGGTTCTGTTGCTATGTGTATTTTGACTTTTTATTTAGAAATTGTTTTTTCGCCTTTGACACTAGTTGTGTAAGTTACATTGTGTTAGATAGTAAACTGTCCCCCTCCCAATTAATATTTCACAGAACTTTTTTTTTGTAAAGTGAGACTGCAGGATTATGTTTTTTTCTAAATGTGAAGGGGTTACAACATAATTATCCTGCCATTTGAGTGCTCAGAATTTAATGTTTTTGCCAATCTTGTGGCATTTGTCTCCTTAGTGTGATATAACGGTGTAATTAAAACAAATTTGTGTTAATCTAATGAAGTTTGCTGTTAGTTGTGCATTAGCAGTATGAAAGCTAATATATACAGTATGGTCTTGCAACAGTTTTAAAGCAGCTGCATAATTGATCAAAGTTTTGCATGATGTTTTTGTTTTTAATAGAAGGGCTTTAAAAACTATCGTTTTAGGTTAAATGCGTAGGTCTTTGTATGATTTACTTTGTGACATAGCAAGGCCAAAAAATAACTTTCTGAATTCCTTTTCTCAACATACAAGCAAAAGCAGGCATTTCCCATTTAGAAGAAGTTAGTCATTCTTTTCAGTTTGTCATTATGATATTAATGCCTCTGAGCCCTTAAAATAAATGTTTGTCATATCAGTGCCTGTGAGGTTATTCCTTATAGCTATTCCTGTATAAACTTTCTGTGATTTTTTTCAATAATTCAAATTTTAAAAGTGAAGTATTACTGAAAAAGTGAAGGTTATCAAACTAAAAACCCAGAAAATTATTTGATGTGGCCATAGTGTATGCTTATGTCTCTTTCAAAAAGCTAAATATAGCAGTGGTGTAAGTAAAGTTACATCATACTGTTGATGTGTGCTCTGGTACACAGGTGTGATTTGTTGTCACAGCACTACAGTGGAATACACAAATAAAAACTAAAATTTACTAAATGACTAAAATTCATTACACACTGGAAACTGAAGTTTCACTTGTTCAATGTGTATTATGCTTTGTTGCAAACCCATAAAACACAGATTAACGTGGACTAACATTCCGGTAACTACTTCATCAATGGCTGTAGGAGAGTATCACACATTACAAAGATCATTTGTACTTTCTGGTACCATTTATTAAAAAAACTTTAGTTTCATTTTGAGGTTGAGTTATCTTTGACCTTTTTAATAAGTAACTCTTGGAGTACGGGGATGTTTCTGTTTGCACACCTACTGCTAACAGCGTGGGCCTATGGAATAAAAATACAATGTTTTAGAAAAATAGGAGTCTAAAGACTTAAAGAAAAAATTTAATACGGTGTTCTTGAGGTGTCAGAGTGCAATTTTTAAGGGAGTCATTGGGGTTAGCAAATAAAAGGAAAGCTTTCTTCATTGTAGGAAAGATTTCTTACGAATTTGAGCATCAGAAATACAGAAAGCAGAAATGCTTTAAAGTTACTTTATGAAAGGATTACACTAGTTTCTGTTGTGCAGCTTTGATGCGTAGCTCCAAGCACATGCTTGTTCGTAGTCTTTTTTTAAGAGGGTATCTTGCTGCCATGGTGTCTAGTTAGCCATTACTATTTATTTTGAAAGCTACAGGTGCTATTCATGTGGCTAGTTCAACTACATACCAAAGTTTCTTTCCTCAAAAAGCAACTATTCATGCATGTGACCCTAAAATTTAGAATTAAAAAGGTCAAAGGTGTATCTTGGATTTCCTGTATTTTTGTTCTGCTGGCTTTTAACTCTAAACCAGTTTCTGGATCTTTTGAAATATTGTATACTTAAAGTGATTCCACATTAAATACGAAGCTGTGACCATGACTTTTGCGCTGTGTGGTGAAGAGTGAATTTGCAGTTTGTTTCTGTTTTTTCTGCCCATTTTAATGGGCTACTTTAGGTAACTTCTGACTCTTGTAAATCTAAGAAGAGTGGAAAAAGAAGGTTTTGAAAAGCACAGAGCTAGCTTTGACTTTAAATATTACACTGTGCACAAAAGAAGACAAAACAGAGACCAAGCAATCAACTTATGAACAAGTAATAATTTTAATATCCTGTGTTTTGGTAATACTAGTGGTTTACTAATAAACAGTGTTTGCCCTTTTGATTCAGCAACGCTGTGTGTTAAAATCCCAGACACCATAGTCATCACACATGAAAGAGAAATGTACACAGCAAGAATTTTCCCCTCAGTGCGTTGAGGAGCAGTTTATGAAAACGTGAGCTGTTCTGTTTTGAAGCTTTTTCAACCTTACTTGTCTGCCTAGTTTATAAGTGTGTCCTGTCTGTTAGCAGTGTGGTCTCACGTGGTTTCCTGTATAGAGGCCTTGCTAGAAATTAAAGTCTGTTGGACATGGTCCATCAACTTGTCCCCCTATTATGAAATTCTAGATGAACTGTTAATCTTATAGAGCTATTGACTGTGATGCGTTCATTTGCTGCTTCTATTTCTAGACTTATTTCACTACTCAGAAGTTTCATGTACTTGAAATTGTTGTACCTCTCAAATTTCTGAGAGTCAGAATCAACTTTAAATATTCCTACAACAATTTCTATGCATATTTAACATTACAGAATCACAGAATGTTCGGGGTTGAAAGGGACCTCTGGGGATCATCTAGTCCAACCCCCGTGCCGAAGCAGGGTCACCTACAGCAGGCTGCANAGGACCTTGTCCAGGCGGGTCTTGAATATCTCCAGAGAAGGAGACTCCATAACATCCCTGGGCAGCCTGTTCCAGTGCTCCATCACCCTCAGAGTGAAGAAGTTCTTCCTCACGTTCAGCTGGAACTTCCTCTGCTTCAGTTTGTGCCCGTTGCCCCTTGTCCTGTCACTGGGCACCTCTGAAAAGAGTCTGGCCCCATCCTCCTGACACCCACCCTTCAGATATTTGTAAGTATATATTAGGTCCCCTCTCAGCCTTCTCTTCTTCAGGCTGAACAAGCTCAGCTCCCTCAGCCTCTCCTCGTAGGAGAGATGCTCCAGTCCCCTCATCATCCTTGTAGCCCTCCGCTGGACTCTCTCCAGTAGCTCCTCATCTTTCTTGAATTGGGGAGCCCAGAACTGGACAGAGTACTCCAGATGGGGCCTCAGTAGGGCAGTGAAGAGGGGAAGGAGAACCTCCCTCGACCTGCTGGCCACACTCCTCCTAATGCATCCCAGGATCCCATTAGTTTTCTTGGCAACCAGGGCACACTGCTGGCTCATGGTCAACCTGCCGTCCACCAGGACACCCAGGTCCCTCTCCGCAGAGCTGCTCTCCAGCAGGTCCGCCGCAAGCCTGTACTGGTGCATGGGGTTGTTCCTCCCCAGGTGCAGGACGTTGCACTTGCCCTTGTTGAACCTCATCAAGTTCCTCTCTGCCCAATTTTCCAGCCTGTCCAGGTCACGCTGAATGGCAGCACAGCCTTCCGGTGTATCCACCACACCTCCCAGTTTGGTGTCATCAGCAAACTTGCTGAGGGTACACTCTAACTCTTCATTCAGGTCATTCATGAAGAAGTTGAACAAGACTGGGCCCAGTACTGACCCCTGAGGGACACCACTAGTTACAGGCCTCCAACTAGACTCAGCGCCGCTGGTGACAACCCTCTGAGTTCTGCCATTCCGCCAGTTCTTAATCCACCTCACTGACCACTCATCCAGCCCACATTTCCTGAGCTTGCTTATGAGGATATTATGGGAGACAGTGTTGAAAGCCTTGGTGAAGTCTAGGTAGACACATCCACTGCTCTCCCCTCATCTACCCAGCCAGTCATGTCATCGTAGAAAGCTGTCAGATTGGTCACGCATGATTTCCCCTTGGTGAATCCATGCTGACTACTCCTGATAACCTTGTTTTCCTCTACTTGCTTGATGATGATCTCCAGGAAAAGCTACTCCATCACTTTTCCTGGGATGGAGGTGAGGCTGACCGGCCTGTAGTTCCCTGGGTTCTTCTTCTTGCCCTTTTTGAAGATTGGAATGACATTTGCCATTCTCCAGTCCTCAGGCACCTCTCCTGTCCTCCAAGACCTCTCAAAGATGATGGAGAGTGGCTCCTTCTTGCCCTTTTTGAAGATTGGAGTGACACTGGCCTTCTCCAGTCCTCGAGCACCTCTCCTGTCCTCCAGGACCTCTCAAAGATGATGGAGAGTGGCTCAGCAGTGACATCCGCCAGCTCCCTCAGCACTCGTGGGTGCATTCCATCGGGGCCCATGGATTTGTGGATG
>Ga0065711_1039074_pt1 | contig 18164 bp, 7 predicted proteins | sample Hoacrofraction12_FD_59098 | JGI IMG/M metagenome (GOLD analysis project Ga0065711, IMG submission 59098) | Hoatzin crop microbial communities from Cojedes, Venezuela - Epithelial fraction 12 v2 (version 2) | ecosystem: Host-associated > Birds > Digestive system > Esophagus > Crop | place... | reverse complement strand
CCTATCCAGGTCACGCTGAATGGCAGCACAGCCTTCTGGTGTATCTACCACACCTCGCAGTTTGGTGTCGTCAGCAAACTTGCTGAGGGTACATTCTAACTCTTCATCCAGGTCGTTGATGAAGAAGTTAAACAAGGCTGGGCCCAGTACTGACCCCTGAAGGTCAGCACTAGTTACCAGCTACCAGAATATGATAGAAATACAAAATCCGGGGCATAACCTAATTAAAAAGAGGCTTATTTGCTGTTGGAATTGTTCCATGTGGCTCTCCAAAGAGAAAACTAGTTTATGAGATCTTACAGTTTCAAAACCCATGTTTTCTTCCTCATTGATATGACTGATGGTGAAGGAAAGACACTCAGCTTTGATAACAGCCCTCTGATACGTGCTGATAAAAATGCAGAATAACCCAGACAGATGCATGTTCATTTTTTCTCAGTGGTCAGAAAAACAGTTTTATTGCACAGCAGAACATTTTGCCCTACTATGTGATTCTTGAATGAATTTGCAAAGTGAAAGGATGGCATAGAGGAAATAGTTAATGAACTTCCGCATGTGGCTACAGGAGTCAGAAAGCTTAAAAAATGAGAACAGGCCAAGAATCAGGGTTAGACTAGCATTGCAATGCAGCGTATTTTGGCATGAAAAGGTGATTTCTGGAAACAACAACATTTTATGGTCAACTAGAATCTTATCTTGATTAAGCTACTAAAGGCAAAGTCCAAACCACTTTCCTCCCATAGCTATGTTCCATTGTTGAGTTTTCTGGACTAGAAAAATGAAAAGGAAACAAAAAAAGAAATGAAAAAAAGTAGTGTCAAAATTCTGATTTCATGAAATGAGCAATGGCCTCTATTATGTTAAAAGAGCAGTCACAATATTGTCTTTACATAGATCCTTCAGCAGTGAAAAGGCTAAGGAAGGTTTACCGATATTGGCTGTGGAGGCATCCTAAGTCTCATCGCTATTTGCAGAAGATTCCTAAGACAGGCAATTCTTATCCTGCTTGTTTACATGGAGAATTCTTGCCTGCAGCTATTCCCTATCTTGTTGAACAAATATTTATACATGCAAGCAGCTTTACATGTGCTAGTAGTCTCATGTGTGATTTCAATAAGGCTATTGACATGCTTGCAAAATTAGAGCAAGTCTTTGTAAGCTGTGAAAAATCTGTACCTTTCTACTTATTTCTCAATGTGCTAAAACTTTTCGTATGAACTCTAGCATCTGAGCAAGCACTGAAACTATCCAATATAGACACATAGACATATATTTATAGCCATTAAAGCCACCTAGAAAATATGGAATGTCTTTGGCTTAGAAAATCTCTTTTTGCATTTTTACTGTTGTGTAACAGATTGCTTATTACTAATGTCAGCAGTAAGCCAACATTCAAATATGTAATTTAATGATATTTATCATATGAAAGAAAACTCCTATTTTTTCATGTTGTCACATACTTAGAACAAGAAGACAATTCAATGACTGCATTGCCATTCCATGGAGTAATGTTTTCTGCCTCTGCACATTCCTGGATCTGCCAGCAATCACATGAATTTTTGAATTGAAGATAAAACAGGCACTGCCATTCCACAGCAAATTCAAACAGACATGCATTGCTGAAATATTTGAAAAGAATCCATGAAATATACTGCTAAAGATGTTAAGAGTCAAACATATTCGACAGATGATTTCAGCTTTCATAGAGCAGCTTGAGGTCTGCCTGCCAGATGTACAGGATGCATTTTCTCATGCAGAAAAAAAGATTCTTTCAAAAAAACAGGAGAAAAGCTATTGCATTGTATTCACATGCATATAAATTTAAATATGTCACAGCATTAAGATCCATGTGGTTTTAGTTTCTCTTTCTCTACATGACACTAGGAAATACTATCTGATTTTCTCACATCCATAGCAACACCTGGATATGTACTGACATTTCAATGTCAGACTATATACCTTACAGACTTCAGAGTTTCACTGGCTCTTTGAAGAATAAAAGGAAGGAATTCAAATCTCCCTCTGCTGGACCAGCAGAGAACAGCTACCTGGTTACTTTAGCTGAATCTTTTGATTTGGCTATGAATTAAACTAGACACTATAAAGTCCAACTTGTTACTGAAAATTAATCATAATACCTTGATGAGTTAAATAGACTTGGGTTACCCTTAGCTTTCATGCGCTAATCCAGCATACACTGTTACTGTGATACCATGTAAATCTGTCAAAGTTTTACTTTGCTCATTGATGGCAAATCTTTACTAAACTGTTGCTGTGTGTACCATTGCAATGAAAGAACCTGAATGAGGTACACGAGGACTTAATTAGACAATTATCTAGGGAATCATAGAACAATAGGTCTGGATAAAGCCTGAAGAGGTCATTCAGCTTGTCCCTTTGTCCTGAAATAGAAAAGACTGCATGTGTGTCATTCCTCTCCTCAGTAATATCTGAGTCTGGGATGTTCTTAAACCTCCGTAGTGTTCACACTCCTCCTTATCACTAAAGTACTTGGAGAATTTTTTTTTTTTTCATTCAAATGGCTTCTAATAACGTCTTACCTTGTCCTCAGATATTTTGGTGACTTTTTCCCCAAGACCACACATTCCAAAGAGAAAACAATGCCGAAAAAAAGCTTTTGAAAATGTAGGATAATAAGACAGTTATTACTTAGGACAAACTCCTACCACTTTCAGCGACTGTCTGTTATTATAGCAGGATTCAGTGAGCAATAATTCTGTATTTTTCTCATCCGCTGCCTCAAGATTCTGTATACCTTGATCACATCCTCACCCTCCAAATTCATGCTTCTCAATATTTTAGCACCCAGCTTCTTCATGGGTGCCTACTCCATCCCCTTAGCCATTTTATCTACCTTTTTTTTGTGCGTTCACTAACTCTGTTATAACCTTCTTGAAATACAGAAACCAGTACAACACACAGTACTCAGGATACAGGAGATGCCTTGTCTCATCTTTCAGCAGTCTTCCTGATGTAGTCTGCCATTTGGTTGGCTATTTTGGCTGCCATTGAATATTGAGATGGTTGGTTTGCAGAACTGCCATTGAGCACTCCAAGCTGTCCTTCGTAAGCTGCAATTGCCTGTAGATAAGAAAAGATTAATCATGTAAACAGTGTCTTTTCAGGTATGTCTCATGCTTTTAACTACTTAGACAAGGTCAGGGTGACACTAAAGCTGAGTAGTTATGTGCACCAATTCAATTTTCAGTATATTCCAAAATGTTTTTGTAGAAAGAAGAGTTCTAGGCCTCCAAAGTGATGAAAAAATGGGTGAATTTTTAAATAGCAGAATGTAAGAACATACTGTTACAAAAAAAACTTTTGAAGTTAAAGTTTTGTGCTCCTACTAAGAAAATGAATCTTATAAAGGCGAGCACTGCAGCTCAAGAAAGAAATTAAAATGTCATGTTTTGTTCAGTCAGCTTCTTTGCTTTGAGATTCTATTTCTCATATAAATGGTGATTCAATAATATAGCTAACGTTCATGACAAAAGCCTATATTTCACTTCTTATGAACTTTATATTTTATGATTTAAAAAGAATGAAGAGTCTCAACTGTGTCTTGTCTTTGAAATAGGAAGAAGGCCAGAAAATCTAAAATTATTTAGCATATTTGGAGAAGTACCTTGTATGATGTAGGTGTGGATAGTGCATCTGTTAGCCAATGAATCACACAATAACATGTTCCTTGTTTTTGTTTTTGAAGATGATTATTCTGCCAGAATATATCAAATAAATGAATGTATCTATAAGAATAAAAGTTCACACTGTAATGTAATTTGCTCAGTGACTGGCAATGGAAGGGAAAGAGCATGGGATGACTGTAGTTCTGGGACTAATTCCATGGCACAGAAGTGATATGCAGTGATTCAGGATGTATAAAAAGTAGGTGCTGAAATAAACAATTTTCAGAGAGTATGAGTATTCTCAGAGGAGAATTCTGTGAAAGTTTAGTGCCTCTAGAGGTCTGCTATATTGTCTCTAATGGATATTGAAAGTGGTCTGTCACCCTCAGCGCTGATGGTCAAAATATTTTCATTCTCGTTGCAGGGAAATTTGGAGTAGCAGAGAGTAGGTTTCCTGGCAGATGCACAGCACGTTTACATACTGCAAGCAGTATCTAGGGAAATTATCAAAGCTTTTTCATGTAAAAGTAATAACTATTGGTCTATCATTGGTATCTGACTATAATTCTTAAGAGGTTATGGCACGGCACTCTTTGTAAAACCTTTCATCTGCCACTGGTTCTTTCAATCACAGTCACATGACATAGTACGCAAGAGTTTTATGATGGTATCAGTTTTATCGAGATAATTTAATAAAATGCAACATGTCAGAAGTACTAAGAAAACGAAACATGCCTTTCAGATCTGCTGCCTTGAATAACCTTTGCTACAAAATCCAAAATGCATACTGCATTAATGTAGCTAATTACTGGATCTGAATAAGTACATAATATACCATGGTGCATTTTTAATGACATAAATCAGTGCCATTATGCCCAAGGCAACTGCTAATGGTGACTCATAGTAAACTGCAATTAGAAGGCTTTGGTGTGTCATGACTTTTGCAGTATGTCTGATCCATGGATACAAGAAAGGAGCAGTAAACCATACACTCTACAGCACTCCGTTTCTTTTTGGTACAGAGTCAGGAAAGTGTTTTAGTTTATCTAGCAGAATTTTGCATATGTAAGGAAAATAGTGTTGCATTTAACTTTTTTGTATATCTATGTTGAGATACCAGTCACTAAAACAGGAAGAAAGTTTTGTTAAAAGCAAGTATACCACCTGATAAAAACATGTGTCTTATCTAAAAAGGAGTACATCAACTGAAAATGTTCAAGAACTGTTCCCGAAATGATTTACATGCTTCCAAATCTAAGAATACAGGCCAGATAGTGAGGTTCAGATTACGTACAAAACTAACATATTAAAACAAGTAATTTGAACAACTTTCTACCAATGTTGTCACATTTTATTTCAGCAGCAGTCTTTAATTAGACCTGGATCGCTTTCTAAACAAAACACAAGGCTCAACCAGAAGTCAGGAACTGAGAAAGAATTTTTATTCTATAATTGAATGTGTAATGGAGGTCCCACTTTCATATGTCTCATCGGGAAGGGGGCGGGGTGGGGAGAAGAAAAATAAAAAAAGGAAAATGGGTTGATCTACATTTAATAGGTATTTTCATGGGATCAGTTTTGGAGATGGAAAAGCTTAAAGATTATCTAAAATTAACCTTTTTAAAGAATTAGATCTTAATAAAGGAAATAGGTAGTGAAATAATAAGTACGCATTAAACAAGCTTTTTCAGTAAAAATATTGTCTGTATTCTACTAACTGATTTTCAGCAGCCCACCTTAAGATTGTCCTGGGGTTTAGTTGTAGCTGGAAGAGTCTCATTCTGAACTTAAGTTCTATGCCAGGATAATTCCAAAATACAACAGCAGAAATGAGCATACTACTGAATTACTAGCATGATGGAAATAAAAAGTTTTTACCGTCTCATCAACTCACTATTTATTTAAAATATTACTTCACAAAGTGAAGATGTCATCTAATGTTCAATTAGTTGACTAGCCAGTCTCTTAACTGACACCTGTTCAGGCAAAAAAATTCCCCCAAGATTATACATATACCTGTCAAGGGCCTCCATTAATAAGATGTAGATGCATTCTTTATTGTCTAAATTCTAAATTCTCATGCCTCATTTAGGACATACAAGCTTTGAGCTTGAAGCTTCTACCTAGAGTAGAAGCAAAGGGACAGATCTATTTTTAAGGCGAAGCTCTAGTTTGCATGTTGGTGCAGAGACACTTCATTTGAGGATAAGATGTGCAGAAAAGCTGTGCTTCATTTTTTTATGCTTTAAAGCATTAGTGTAGATACATTTCATGTCATGAATTGCAGCTAAATTTTGTTCAGACAATTTCTACTGCTGCATTTAGGCAGTCTTGGATCAGCAAGCAGGTGGAACCAAGCCAGCATGACTGTTCAACAGGTATTGGCTTCTCAGAAACAAAAGAGAAAAACAACAGCTGATTTCAGCCTGAGACCTTTCAGCAGCTACTTTCTACCTGGGTCCTGAGGTCATCATCACGAATGCCCCTTTTCCTCCACAATCAATAGTGGAAAGCTGGTTAAAAGCAGATTCGTGAATCGTCTTTCAGCTTTCATGTTTTTCCTGCTCCAGCAGTATCAGAGTGCTTGTCATGATCAGCATGTTTTTCTGCGACTGAAGGTGAGCCTTCTTGCCTTTACATCTTGAACTGGTTGTGTAGAAGTTATTGAATATAGGATAGAGGTTTAACAGCTGAAACTGGAAGACAGTGAAGCCTCCATCTCTAACAGGGAAATAGAGCTTATTTTGCACAGTTCCTCTTCTAATCCTCTATCGATTGTGAATACCATTTCAGTTCAGGCAACTTTGAGTCACCCTCAGGCGACCTGCCTCCCTTGACTTCTTGTAGCATTCAGCCTCATATTTTTAGATGCTCTGTCTTGCATCTAAGCTTTCTAACTAAAGTAAATGGAAGACAGATTTACTCAGCACATCCAGGGAGCACACAGCTTAGTGCCAGGACTGGGACTGATGATTAGCTATGTAGGCTGTCAGGTTGACATTACATTAGTAACAACCATTGTGATTTTCAGTTTTCACTTGATCCCCCCAAAATAAGGCAGGGAGCTGAGTTTTTGCATCAGTCACACCTTGACTGCAGAATATTAGAGGTTATTGAAGTGGGATTTGCAGATTTATAGGGGCTTGGGATGAGAGGAATTATTTGGGTTTTTCTTCTAACTAATGCTTTTCAAACTTGAGAAAACAGTGTACGTTTTTAATCAGCAGCTGTGGAGAGAGGGCAAGAAGGTAAGAGATTTACCTGGCATTTTGTTAAGAAGGACAAAGAATATCACAGTTTTCCCTGATAATTTACATAAGACTTTAATTTAAAGTTGTTAAGAGAAACTATTAACAATACGCACACTGTGCTTCTCATAGTCACACAGCAATAAAACCAGCAGGGAGCGGGGCACTTTAAAATATTGTTCTTTTGCAAGACAGTTGGAGTGCAATGGAATTTAAGACAAAATCCTTTACGGAAGTAAATACACCACCATATGTACATGCTGTTAAAAGAGACATGCTTTATTTTGCATCAAGTGTACCCTTTAAATTTCTCAAAATAAAAGCCCTTCATTGCCAAAGTTTGAGCTTTATCTGGCATGTTGTTGACTTGCATCCCCTAATGTTTCAACACATTTCTTACTTAGACTAAAATGTTCTTCTGACTGTTTGAGATTATGGGCTTGGATTTGGGAGGACAGGGTTTCAACACCAAGCTTAAGAAGAAGCTTAAACTACTGTCATGTTAGTGATGAAGATGCTCCTTCTAACTGTACAGCAATGCTTTTTGTAAGCCAGTTTTTTAGAAAGAGGCTTCCAGAATTAAGCAGCTATCAGTTCAGGGGGTTTTTTTGTTTATTTTATTTTAGAGTCTCAGGGGTAGGGAGAAGTGTTTATTTGTTTTTTGCTGTTTTGTTGTTTCTTTGTTGTTGTGTGGCTGGGTTTGGGTTTGTTTTGTGAACTCCTGAACTGTTAGTGATGGAAGATTTCAAGTCATATAGTTATATAGTTTTATATATGTATATGTATATATATAAAAAAATATATAAATATATACATATAACCTTTTTAATCTATCTGCTTGACCTTGAATAGTATCTCCTGATCGCAGTATAAAAGCATTTGTAGAAAAATTCAATTACTGCTTCCTTTTTCTCATACCAGTATTGTATTCTGGCTCCAGTTTGCCAGCTATAGTGGTTTCAGTGGCTGGAAGCTCAGATAAACACTCAGTGTCATTTGTTTTGTCAACATATGTACCAGTTCTGGAACAGATCGTCAAAACTGGTAATCTCTTCTTTCAGAAATCTCAGCCCACACAGTAACATCCAGGGAGAAACTCTGCCTCAAGAGTTGAATCTAATCAGAGACCAAGCCAGAGAACAAATTCTCCTGCTGCTCACACAGCTATTTCTAAATGCAGAAGCTTACGTGACAAAACCATCTACAAAACAACCTATTTTTCAAAGTCTGATCACATGCTAAGGAAAATAACTTGGAGGAATATGTAGAAAAGCCTTGCTGCTGCTTGTTATGGTACTGTAACCACTGAATCTTTTTGCAAGCATTATGTACTGTAAGAAGTGTCAAATTGTGAAAAAGCCTAGGAACCAAATGAGAAAACACTCACGTAGTGTGAGGGACATTCCAATAGCAACAATAACATTGTCTTTATTTTCCAGGATGATGATACTGTATTTGCATTTCATAGACCTTTTCAGTGTTCTCTTGGTCTCTCTGTAACAGCATTTTGTGCATGGTATGGTTGTTTCAAGGATTCCAAACTTTGATCAGCCTATGGCACTGTGATGTGCTACTGTCTGTTAGCACTGGTGGGAATTAAGGGCCACTGGAGTACGAGCCATGTCTGTAACTAACGTCCTTTTTCCACTGGCTTATACAATATCTATAATCACTGCATGTGAATTCATGAGGTCATCCTCATCTTTCTGCCCAAGTTAAAGAGCTTCCACTAGAAGTGGAATGTTCTGTCAAGTAAAGACCCGACGCATTGATGTTTAAATTGTAAAATTCAAATTAACCTCTGGTATGTTGCTATCAGTGCCCAAGTTTACAGCTTCTTTTCATGGAAATCTTTTCCTGAGCAACTGATATTCAAGGATATCCCACCTGAATAATCATTACATTTTAAAGAGCAGACAAATATGAAGAAACATGAGTTACACAGATATACAGATAGATTTACATCCATACTTTATGCATACACATATATATGTGAGGATATGTATAAGTATATGCTTATACAATATGTGGATTTCCTAATTTGAACTCTCTTCTGTTTGCTCAACTGTATCATTTGTAATGCAAATGTATTTGAGCCTTCTGGACTATATAGATAATGATTCCATTTTTACATCAAAAATCTTGGGATAGAAGGTATTTTCAGACTTCTTAAATGGTTATGCCTTAGCTGCAGTAATTTTATTAAAAGTCATTTAAGTAAGAAGTCAGAATGTGAGTTTTATCGTTTAGAGACTTATTTAAAATTTAGATAACAACAATTCAAAGCATGGGAAAAATGGCCATCCAGAAGTCCTAAAATTCCTTTTGTTCAAGCGAGGATTTTCTGTCCTGGAGGGTATATTCTAGGGGATACGGTGAAAACCTGTAAATAAAGGAGTATTCTGGTACTGGTGCATTTCCTACTTCTTGTATCATTCTTGGAAATGGCATATAATAGGGAAGAAAGAAAAACTTGGTAAGGGGTTTCAAATCCTCCGAAGAAAAGATTTTCTTGCTTTCTAATTTCTTATATTTTTCATTTTATATGCCCTGATTGTTATTTATTAAACTTTACTGAAGTCTCCAACATAATGTCTAAGAAGAATGAAAAGATTCTGAAGTGGACAAACACCAAAAATCACAGATAGAGACATAAATATTCCCAAGAATGTTTTTTTCATCAAATTCCTTTCACTTTCTCTGTATTCGAATAGCATATCAGAATGTCATGCTTATGAGAGAAGATTGGCACCATCCAAAATTAAAATTTTAATAAGACATGATTTTCACGGTTTTTAAACAAAGAGAAACCCATATTAATCAAATAAAAAATTCTGTTGTCTCTATGAAGGATACTATTTCAGAGCACAATAATTTTCCTGATAATAAAAAATACTGTACACAAGAATGTGATCAGAAAATGCAATTATCAGTAGCAGAAGCAGTAAGAGGAGGAGGAGGAGGAGGAGGAGGAGGAGGAGGAGTTTTAAATGATAATTTGGTTAGCCAACAGTTATATGTTAAAAAAGAAAAAGGAGGTGACAAAGTAATGAGTAGATTTTCATTAAGTTATGCAAGTGAAGCACTAGATGATTCCTTTATGGAACTGTCCCTAAGATTAGTAATGGCAACAGCCAAGTCTCAGTTGAGTCAGCATCCATTCCCTAAAGGCTCTTCTGTTCTCTTGCAGGCAGCTCAGCTGATGCAGACTCAGGAATGCTGTCAGGCAAACAGCTGCCTGTCAATTCTTAAACGATGAAGGTGAATATCAGTACACCAGCTCCTGTCTCACACTGTCTACCAGGTTTTTGCCTCACTCTTTTGCTGCTCTGCACTGAGACATCGCTCACTCTGTCACTCCATGTGTCAGGCATCCTGTGACTAAGTCCATCTGACACTTTGGTCACCTAACAGAAGACGGATGTGGGGTTGCAGCTGGGGATTTGCTACCTAATGGGAGAGTACAGTCCAGAGATCCTTAGAGAAGATCAAGACAGCAGTATCCCAGACCCACCATGTAACCTACATGAGTTTCACATCTCATCATATGGCCCAGGGCTGGGGTCTCAAACGTTGCAAAAAGAAAAACTAGGAGATCTTGAAAGTGTGTGCTGCAGGTAATTTCTCTGAGAAGTACTAAAGTGAGAGATAGGACAGCATACTCTTATAACTTTAGAAGCAGCATGTTGAAATATTTCCGTGAAGCAACATGCAGGTTACCAGTTTAACACTTTCAGATATGATATTTTTAATTGACAATGCTTCTTATTTTGTGGTGTTAGTCCCACTTTTTCCTATACAATGTTACACTGTGATTTTGTTTATTTTTCCTATTTAGATTTGGCCTCAGCCTCTGCAAATTACACTACAGAATAAGAATACATGTTTTTGCAGTGGTAGCAACCTATAAAACTGGACATTTGCAAGCACTTTTGAAGGCAGGACTTGAGCTTTAACTCAGTCACAGCATGGAACATCTGGGAGATTTATTCATGGGTATTCATGTATCTGGGTTACTGTTACTTTTGTCTGTTTACAACAGCTCTCTAGAAGAATAATTGTATCTCTGATTCAAATCTGCTTGACTCTAATAGGTTCCATCTGGAGGGACTACGTGCTCTAAAAGCTCTAGTACAATTGGGAGGACCATTTGTGAAGGTACTTTAATGTAGCCTTCTGAAATCTTTAAATATTTCCAAGACAGGTCTCTATTCCATTCACTTTCAAATGGTTTATTCTTTTCAGTGAGAGTACTTCAAGTCTTGCTGCATCTTTTGCATGACAAAAAAAAGAATCCACATCATGAAACAGCATGATGTTTGGTCTAATGATTAGGCTAAGAGCCAGAAGGAGCTGGTTATGAAAGCTCAGAGACAATGAGCTCTCACTAGTCAGGATCCCACTGCTTTCACTGATTTATAGCAATAATTCTGTGATTTTGCAGCCCTTGATTTTGAGTATTGCCATTAAATTTCTCTTTAAAGTTAGGCAACAATTCCGGTTAGTTTACTGCAGATGGGGTTATTGCATGTGCAAACTTACTTCTACGTGTCCTAGATCCTAAATAAAGTATTGACTTCATAACCACACTGTTCTCTTACACACTATATCTCTGTAAAAGTGAGCTTCTTATCTTAGGACACTGAATAACTCGAGAGATACTTAACCCTCCTCAGTTCCTTGAGGGTTTGATTACTTAGTACATCACAGGAATGATGAAGTGCAAGACAAGAAAATCTACAAGCAGGAAGACCATGCAAAGCACACTGTAGCAATATAAAGATACTAAAAAAATAATACTTATTTTCTGCAATAAGAGCTGAGAATTTTTCCTGTGATAAAAAATAAATAAAAATATTTGTGATCCAAAATACCTGAAGAGCCTTACTCAGACATATAATTTTTTAACTCACATATTTGATAATAACTTTTAAAGTTCTTTACTTGAATAGTGTTGTGATCCTCAAAAGTATTTTTGATTAAGTACTTCCCACCTGATTTTATTTTTTTCTTATATCTAGCAGGTTGCGTTGTATCTGTAGCTCAAATGAGCTCTTCACATTTAGAAGTGTCAGAATTTAAATCATATAGTTCTTTCCTGTTTTCCTCTCTCTAACAGCGCAAATAGGTGAACACTGGCTGAGCTGAAAGGATGTGGAGTTGCAGAGCAAATCACATTTGTTCAGAACACCTAGGCTTGGCAAAGTACAGCCAGGCTCTACACTCCTCTGGAATCCTGACTTCCGATCTTCCAAGGAAGGAATCTTCTCAGAGTATACTGTAACTACACCTATGAGGAGACTTCCTTTCCTATGAGGAAAGGCTGAGAGTGTTGAGGCTGTTCAGCCTGCAGAAGAGAAGGCTCCAGAGAGACCTTATTGCAGCCTTCCAGTACCTGAAGGGGGCCTACAACACAGCTGGAGAGGGGCTTCTTACAAGGACATGTTGTGATGGGACAAGGGGTAATGGCTTTAGACTGAAAGAGAGCAGATTTATACTAGATATAAGAAAGTAGTTGTTACTATGAGGGTGGTGAGGCATTGGAACAGGTTGCCCAGAGAAGTTGTGGGTGCCACCTCCATGGCAGTATTCAAGACCAGTCTGGCTGGGGCTTTGAGCAAGCTGGTCTAGTGGAAGGCGTCCCTGCCCATGGCAGGGGGGTTGAAATTCAGTGATCTATAAGGTCTCTTCCAACCCAAACCATTCTATGATTCTATGATTCTGTCCAACTCTTTTCTGCAAGTGAAAGGGTGTGTGGACAGAAGGACTGTCATGCATGCTGGTATTAAATGGATGTGGAGCTGGGTCTTGTCCAGGGTGTGTACTCAGTTCAGGTTCTCAGCTCTTCGAAGGCAGCCAAAGTCTGGAGCTGAAAACACCAGTCCCTGAATACTTGTAATTGCTTGTTCATGACATGCTTGGGTGGTCCCAAGAATGCACCAAGGACTGCTTCAGTCATGGCACCCCATGCAACAGAAGGGTTTGGTCAGAATATAAGACTTAATGAGAGATTACTAATAATGGACACTGCAGCCTGATGTAGAAATATTACCATGAAAATCCCAACCCCTATTTAGCCGTGTTTTACCTGTGAAGTTTGCTGTGAGATTATAATGTTTAGATTTCAAAATACGTGTTTAGATATACTACAAAGTATGTGCTTTTATCAACATTTGATAAAGCTGAAAAACAATGATTGCCTGTGATACTGTATCCTCACTGACTCTGTGTCCAATCATAATCTAATAGCTATTCTGGCTACTGTTCAACACTAGCTTGGTTTCACTGGTGTCTTCCAGTAATTACCTTTCTGAAATCTCTACTACACAGTACAATCAATGTTTTGTATAGTATTACCACAATTCAAAAAATTTTGGGAACCATTTCTTTGATTTTTAGTCTTGACAACTAGAACTGTATATAAACATGTCACCAAAATTGATATCTGTGTAAATGTATTCTAAAATTTAAGAAGACTTGAAGGAATTGCCCTTGACAGAGTTCTTTTTCACAATTACAGGAATAAATGTGGTCATTACCGCACTGAGAGACACCGCAACTATTGCCCTGTGTGGCGAAAGTGTTCAATTAACATTTCTGGATACAGATAGACATACACATAAACACACATATATAAATCCATATTCCAACTATATACATATATAGGCAGCACGTACAAACACACAGACAAATTCTGGTTTTGCAGAAAACATGTTACTGATTGTGGTTTGACTTGCTTCCATGAGGCATTAAGTTCCTTTATCATAACCATCTGTCATTTTTGCCGTGTACACTGAATTAATTACAGAATTTTAAACAGCTCATTTAAAAAAACCCACAAACAAAACTACTATCTGGTGAGAGCAGTTTAATAATAATATGTGTATTCCTACTGTGAACACAGTAGCCACTGTTAAGCTTCAGTCATTCAACTCGTTGCTGAATTTTTAGGGATATAATATTACGTCCTGTAATGTAAAGAAGCTCATGCTGTTATGAGCAAACCCCAAATCCTTCAGAACTGCAGAACTACACACAAATCAATGTAAGCAGAAAACAAATTTAATCCTTGAACTCCGTTTCTTCATGCAGCAGTGGGAGATCAAACCTTTGATTGGTGCTTTGATGACAAACTAACTTTTGGCATGAGTAGGAACAACCCTCTGAGTCAATGGAAGTGCACCATTTACGTTTGCTGAGGTAGAACTCTGGGTTTACTTTAGGCTTCCTTTTTCAGCACAGGTACAGCAGGTTTGCTTTTAGAAAGCTTTCCTATCTTAAACCTCTGTCCTTTTTAGAATGATTCTAAATCTTTTTATTATCTCCACCAATGCTATGATATTGTGGGGAACTGGCCCGTGTGACACTTTCTCATTCCAGTTTCATGCAGGACAAAATGGGAATAAATGTACGAACCGTGACCCTCTCTTCTACGTGTGGGCATTTCTGACTAACCTGTGTAATAAATATTAGAAATAGTCAAGCTATTTTGTTAAGAAAGACAGCATACCATTCTGCATTATTTCTGAGAGAGTACACAGTCGAAATATTTGGGTAAGTGCTTGCCAAGAGTCAGGGTTGAACAGTCTAACTCATTATATTAATTGTGTTCTTTATTCCCTTGTTTTGATAGTCTGTACCAATTACAGAGACATTAGTAAGATTAGATGTCCCCAGTTGTGTCAATTATACAACAGCACATCCTGTTTTTTGATATGAATATGGTTTCAGTTGAAAAACATATCTAGTGGCTGTTGCCCTTCCAGTTTTCAAGGCATAGCCTCCGACATTATAAACATGTGGTTGGGCTACTTTATGTATTCCCTTGCTCTCTTAGAAAAGCTCTCCACCTTCCCACAAACTGCTAAACAATTACTTTGCTTATCATTTGTAATGTGCATTATAATTTCATCAATCTGAATTTTTGCTGAAGATCATGGGTTCCTTTGATCTTTGAGATAAAAGTAAAATTCTCAGTAAGTATGCCTTTACTGGCATTTTTCCAGCTTTCTTTTCTCGTTCTCTATAACCAAACAACTGCATCCCAACATTTTAAAATACAGAGCTGTCACTATTTTAAGTACTCAGTCCCATTTGCTCTTAATTATTGCCCATTTAAACTGAAACTTCCACATTTCTAAAGATGATATAGGCTTGTATATATTCTAATTAGGCAAAGTAAATTCATTTTGACTACATAATAAAGTAAACCGAACAAAAAGAAAGCTAAAGTAGGAAATAAGCACACAGAAAAAACTACTTTATGAATACATTAAGAACTTTTAATTTAATACTAGAAAGTTAGGAAATGTCGTAATTGACGTTGCCTATTCAACCAATGATTTATGATAGTCTTTAACTGCATGTCCTTACAGTACTTTTTGTGCAACTGAGGGAAACACATGCCTTCAATACATTTCTCCGATTCATCTGTAGAAAAGGCCTGGTGCTGTTTATTCAGTGATGCAAGCATATTTTGGAAAAAAAGAAAAATCTGACCATGTAATTGACATTTGTATCATAAAGTGTACCACAAAAGTACAACCCTAATTTAAAAACCTCCTTTTTTGAATGACTTCACAATCCTAACAGCTGTCATCATCAACTTTATTCTGGTATGTATGGTCTTTATTTAAAACTCCCCTTTTCAAGACTGATATAAAATTCTGTCATATAAAGTTCTATATGGATTATAGGAATCGTGTGAACTCTTACAACTATTTAAACTATGACCGCTGATGGCATATAAGGTTGCCATTGTCTGTGTAGGACGTGATCAGATTTAGCCAGAAAGTGTCAGAAATATTTGCTCAATACAGAGGAATTCTATTGGCTTTTCTTACACTGTTTTCTCATAGTACCTTTCTCAGCACATAGAGACCAAGTTCTCTTGCTGGCCTAGTCAGTCTAGGCCTTAAGGCTTACTCAGGGCTGCCACAAAAGTGATTTAGTTGCTCCACCTGAACCTCCTGACCAGCTGAGCATGCCATCCTGTGTAGCCCCATAGGCTTCACAGCTCCTTTCACACTCAGGAGTGATACCAGCAAGAGTTTTCCTGGGCTGTCCACACTTAGAATCACAGAATTGTAGAATCATAGAATCATAGGCTGGAAAAGACCTCTATGACCATCAAGTCCAACCATTCACCCAACACCACCATGCCTACTAAACCATATCCTGAAGCGCCACATCTACATGATTTTTAAACACCTCCAGGGATGGTGACTCATCCACCTCCCTGGGCAGCCTGTTCCAATGTCTGACCACTCTTTCAGTAAAGAAATTTTTCCTAATACCTTATCTAAACCTCACCTGACACAACTTGAGGCCATTGCCTCTCATCCTATCGCTATTGCCTGGGAGAGGAGGCCAACACTCACCTTGCTACAACCTCATTTCAGGTAGTTGTAGAGATCAATAAAGTCTCCCCTCAGTCTCCTCTTCTCCAGACTAAACAGCCCCAGTTCCCTCAGCCACTCCTCATGAGATTTGTTCTCTAGACTCCTCACCAGCCTTGTTGCTCTTCTCTGGACATGCTCCAGCAACTCAATGTCCTGCTTGCAGTGAGGGGCCCAAAACAGAACACAGTATTTGAGATGCGGCCTCAGCAGTGCCAAGTGCAGGGGCACAATCAACTTCCCTGCTCCTGCTGGCCACACTATTCCTGATACAAGCCAGGATGCCGTTGGCCTTTTTGGCTACCTAGGCACACAGCTGGCTCATGTTCAGCTTGCTGTCGACCAACACCCCAAGGTCCTTTTCCACCAGGCAACTTTCCAGACACTCCTCCCCAAGCCTATAGCGATGCTTGAGGTTGTTGTAACCGAAGTGCAGGATGCAGCATTTGGCCTTGTTGAAAAACATATAGTTGGCCCTAGCCCATCAATCCAGCCTGTCCAGATCCCTCTGCAGAGCCTTCCTACCCTCAAGCAGATTGACACTCCCACCCAATTTGGTGTCATCTGCAGACTTACTGAGGAAGCACTCAATTGTTTCATCCAGATCATTGATAAAGATGTTAAACAAGACTGGACCCAAAACTGAGCCCTGAGGAACACCACTTGTGATCAGCCGCCAACTGGATTTAACTCCATTCACCACCACTCTCTGCACTCAGCCATTCAGCGAGTCTTTTACCCAGCAAAGACTACACCCATCCAAACCATGGGCAGCCAGGTTCTCCAGGAGGATACTGTGGGGAAAAGTGTCAAAGGCCTTACTAAAGTCCAGGTAGATGACATCCACAGCCTTTCCCACGTCCACTGGGTGGGTCACCTGGTCATAGAAGGAGATCAGGTTGGTCAAGCAGGACCTGCCTTTCATGAACCCATGCTGGCTGGGCCTGATCCCCTGGTTGTCCTTCACATGTCCCATGAGTGTGCTCAGGATGAATCTCTCCATAATCTTTCCCGGCACCGAGGTCAGGCTGACCGGCCTGTAGTTCCCGGTATCCTCCTTCCGGCCCTTCTTGTAGATGGGTGTTATATTGGCGATCCTCCAGTCATTTGGGACCTCCCTTGCTAGCCAGGACTGCTGATAGATGCTGGAGAATGGCTTGGCCAGCTCCTCTGCCAGTTCCCTCAGCACTCTTGAGCGGATCACATCCACCCCATAGACGTCTAAGCATCCAGGTGTCATAGCAGGTCGTTAACTGCTTCCTTCTGGATTATGGGAGGTTTGTTCTGCTCTCCTTCCCTATCTTCCAGCACTGGGGGCTGACTGCCCTGGGAATAACCTGTCTGACTAGTTAAGACTGAGGCAAAGAAGGCATTAAGTACCTCAGTCTTTTCCTCATCCTCGTTGTCAATATTCCCCCTCGCATCCAGTAAGGGATGGAGACTCTCCTTGGCCCTCTTTTTGTTGTTGATGTATTTGTAAAAACATTTTTTGTTGTCCCTTACAGCAGTGGCCAGCCTGAGTTCTAGCTGGGCTTTTGCCTTTCTAATTTCCTCTCTGCATGACCTAATGAGACCCCTGTAGTCCTCTTGAGTTGCCTGCCCTTTCTTCCGTAGGTGGTAGACCCTCCTTTTTTTCCTGAGTCCCAGCAAGAGCTCCCTGTTTACCCAGGCCGGTCATCTTCCCTGTCAGTTTGTTTTGCAGCACATGGTGACAGCCTGCTCCTGCACCTTTAAGACTTTCTCCCTGAAGAATGTCCAGCCTGCCTGGACCACTTTGCCCTTCAGGACTCTCTCCCAAGGCACCCTCTCAACCAGCGTCCTGAACAGGCCAAAGTCTGCCCTCCAAAAGTCCATGGTGGTGGTTTTGCTGC
>Ga0065711_1010491_pt1 | contig 18164 bp, 16 predicted proteins | sample Hoacrofraction12_FD_59098 | JGI IMG/M metagenome (GOLD analysis project Ga0065711, IMG submission 59098) | Hoatzin crop microbial communities from Cojedes, Venezuela - Epithelial fraction 12 v2 (version 2) | ecosystem: Host-associated > Birds > Digestive system > Esophagus > Crop | place... | reverse complement strand
TTTCTTATATAAAACTCTCAGTATGGCAAGTTTCCCAGTTGTCTGTCTTTGCAGAGATAGTCATTAAGTGGTCATTTCTCATCTCTCAGAGACTTGAAGGCTGCAGATCAATACTTCAAGTAGGTGATTAGTGGATATCAAGCATCAGGTTTTGCAATTATCTAATTCAAATGTGAGGGAAGAAATTGGAAGAAAGTGCCTGCATGGGCTAAAATAATTAGATCAGATAATTCTTATAGGGTGAAGTATATATATTGCCAAAGAACGCTAAAAGACAGAACGGAAAGAATTAAGTACTTATTTCAAAAATTGCAGCCAACTAGTTTCATAGGATCAAATGTGACTCTGATTGAAACTATTGTCAAAAGCGGGAAGAGGAAAGTACTGGTTTTACAAGCCTCCATGTTAAACATTTTTATTTTGTCACCATGACTAGCATCTGAATATAGGTGTCACGGTAGGTTAACTACCTTTACCAGGCCTTACAGGCTTCTTCAATACAAATATCATTTGAGATCAGTCACTACCCTCCCCCACATATGAAGATCATTGGATGATTTTGCCATGGATGAATGTGCCAGGATTGTGCCAGGTGCACTGATTCTAACAGCAGGTAAAGCTGGAGAGAAAGCAAGAAACATATTTAAGTTCTCAGTTGACTTGCTATAGGACAAAAAGAGCATTTTGGAAATTGAGTATTCTGCACTACATGTCATCTTGCAGTTTTCCTGCAACAGGAATAGTGTGTAAAAGTAAGGAACTAAAGTGGTAAGCATTAATGTAAAAGAAAGGCAGCTACCCAAACACCTGAAATAATAACTCCAAAACAGCTATTATCTTTTTGAGGGGGGAAAAAAAAAATTCTCTCAATTAATGTTATTGATTCCTCATATGAAAAAAGAACCATGGAACATGGACCCAAATTTATAATTGCATATCGTTAATCTAAAACAGAAAGGATAAACCGATAGGCACTCAAGCCCTTTACACTGAGGCACTGCACCCCTGAGCACTGTGAACGCTCCGCTGGCAGCTGCAGAAGGGACCCAAGCTACCAGTGTTTCTACACAGTGTAATCGAGAAAGACCACTGCAGGCGCCAGAGCCGAGGAGACACGATGTGTCACTAGGGCAAGATAAATACTACCTGGATAAATACATTCCTGAAGACCTTACAGCTAAATTCTGAGCTGATCCATTGCATTAGTAGTATCCACAAAAACCTTTATACTGCTACTAGATGTGTAACCATAACAACTCTGTGGAGCTGTAAAGTAAGAAGAAAGATAGGGTTGATGAATGAATTAAGAAGTAGCCAGCATGGTGAGAAAGAGAACTTTTTTTTTTTCAAACGGGCCATACAGTATTGAAGAGTATACAGTCTTCCACCACTTAAAAAAACTAAAAGCATGCTTGACATAACACAAAAATGCTAGGTCTGGACACCAGGATCACTCTAATGTATGAGTGCAAACTCACGGGAAGAGAAGGAAATAACATATTTTTTAGTAAAGGAGAGTGTTGGTAGAGGAGAACAGTAAGAAGTCAAATGAAATGAAATGAAATGAAATGAACATGAATCCAGAGAAGGCAACCAAAGATTTTCTACAAAACAGGAAGACATCATACATCCAATTTTTTCACATTTTCTGCTGGAAATAGTTTGAGATAGTCAGTTTGACTTTCACATCAGTTAGTCCTTACAGAGGTGCTGCTATGCAGTCCCAGACCTTTCATCACAAGGGCAAGTTACATGACAGATCAGCCACACTTACTCTAACACGCGGTTAGAATCCATTTTAACATCACAGGGGAAAAAAACACCTAAGAAATACAGTTATCTTCTGTGCCCAGTAGGTTAAACTGCTCTTTCAAAACACATCTCGCACTGTAATAGGTGTTGGGAGTTGCAGCAGCTCACAACAGGTTTTGCTGTTGAGGTCTAAGACTTGCATCTATGTTTACAGAGGTTGTCAGCTTACACAAACTACAACTGGACATAACTTCTCAGGCCTGCAAAGGGAGTCATGGTGCACATTCATCCCTGCAATGTGAGAGGATTCTGACTAGTGCCAGGTTAAAATCGTGTCCTGAAGATGTGCACCCGCAGCTCTGTGGGTTACTGCAACGTGGTGCAGTGCGAATGGTGCCGGCTGTGCCTCCACGCGCTCCAGCACTTCACTTCTGGGCCTCAAGTGCTCTTCTGCCCCAAAATGGTGAACCTTGCCTTTCACCAGCGCTGCTTTCCTAGGGCACATTACAGACTTGACAGGCTGACAGAGCTTGTGATTTTTTTCAGATATTTGAGTTGTAGTTTTCTGGGAAGCTCCACACTGTTATACAGTTTTAACATATGGCTCCAAATATTAAATAAAAATACAGTACAGTTGATGGGGACTTTTTTCTTTTACTTCCAGTGTATTTAATGGTTCATTAAGCTGCTACTATATAGTTAATTTTCTGTATTTGAAAACACAGTAGAATCTCCCTGCTGCAACTGGCCATAGCTTTAGAGGTCTAAAGTTAAATTTAAGGGCACTGGAAGGCCACTGGAGAGGGAATTAAAATAATTGATCTCCATAAATCTCAATGGGATGCAAGGATGTAAATTGTGCATGTAGCTAAGAAGAGTCTGAAATTCTCAATAGAAGAGCCTGTGTCCATGCATTTATTGTAGTTACCCAACATCTTCCCCCTCGCATGATCTAGAGCTTCCCTGCTTGTAATGATGGACACTAAGTCTGGTGTGACTTGGGGTGACATTGACAAAATTATTTGTAAGTAGGAACCACTTGAGCAAGACTGTGAAAATATCCTGTTCACTAGGGTATTGGGAAGGTCTTCCACTGTGTAGAGTGTTGTTAAGTGGGTATAACATTTGTATAGGTTTAAATTTGCTATTTGTCTCATCTTTTCTCCATATTTCTCATCTGGTTATATACATCTTTTATTTACTGGATTGACTATAATGAGAATGGAGGAATTAAAAGATTGTGCTGCACAGAAATAAACTGCAGTGGATCTGCACTTTGTGCTGCCACCCTGAACATGCTCTAAAGGTGAAGGCTGAAGCTTCTATGCCTTTGCATCTTTGCAAGTTAAAAAAGGTCACGGCCCAGATTTTTTTAAACATCTAACTGCAGTGATTTCAGGAAAGGAGCATGACAGACAGAATCCAACAAACCTGCTGCAGCAGTGATTGTGCTCTTCAGTATAAGACATCTAATTTGTTGGTAGATGCTCCTTAACAGGTTTTGGCCTGTAAAATATACCTTTATTCAGCTTATCTCAGTTTACCATATAAATAACTGTGGCAAGTCCTTTCCAGGTTCCCAGTAGGCTTCTGCTATAGAAGGAAATTAATAATATCAATTGCATTATCTTTTGCTAGAGCATAAATTCAGTTTGTCTCTAAAGTGCTTTGTGGAGTTACCTTGGATACAGAATCTGGCCCATTGTCTCTAGTGGAAAGTAACATCTTAATTGGAGGTTTTTAGTGGATATAATTACTTCAAGATCTCCACTGACATTTCACATGGCATTTCAGTTATTTAGTAGTAGTAAACTCATAGTTAGGTCTTTGTGCCACCCTCTGTGCAACTCCATATTAAAGAAATACCCTGGCACAAAAGCCTCTCAGTTAGAAAATACCTTGTCAGCTAGTCTAGTTTTGTACTTTGTTACCAGCAGTAGGGGTGTGTGGATTTTGCCTGGTTGTGGAGAGGAGCTGACAGTAGTTCAGATAAACAACAAAACCAGACTAGCAAGTGGCAATCTGCAAATGAAGGTGAATCAGTGTTGTTGTGTTGCATTCACCCACAGCTGCTTATTATTAGAGTCTGAGACTTTCTTCGCCTTCACGGAAACAAAAGACTGATTTTACAGCAGAGACTACCGTGCCATGTGGCAAGTCTGATAAGAGCTGAGAAGCAACTGACCCTGCACAGTCCCAGTGATGGCAGGCTTTGAGGCTACAGGGAGAGAAGCCTAGGGGCAGAAGCTGTCCTCCACAACCTCAGCTATGAATTAATGGAAAGATTATAGCTGCCAGTACTGTTGCTTTTGGCAGCAAGCTGCTCTTTCAGGACACTGAGCAGAAATCAATAGAAATTTTGTTCTCCAGGAGGCACGGCTCTGTGGCACCCATCAGTCCCAGGAGAGTCACTGCTCAGGCCAGCCGCACAGGTCTGAGCTGCCCTGTGTGACGGGGATACAGAATTGATCAGAGCATGCCCACAGGCTGCTTTTAGACTTCGCAATGCTGGCAGGTCTGGATTTCACAGTTTTCAGCAGTAGACTGCAGCCCACAATTTGTGTCTTTTGGGTGTGTCCTGACTAACTAGTTCAGGTACAGGTAGCGCAGCTGAAGCCACAGACTCGGCACTGTCTGAGTACTGACTTTGCCTCTCAGGAAGGTTTCCGTCCCCGGCTGGTTTCTCTGATGATGAGAGCAGCAGGTATCTACGGTGCCCAAGCTCTTCACTGCAAAGGCACTGCACTGGTGGTAGTCTCATAGCCAGGAGTTGGGCTGCAAAGCTCCCCCAGGCAGCAGTCTGCCATCGAGTCTGTTTGCTTGCTCTAACAGATCCCAGTTATGCCTTTTAATTTTCATGCTGAGTTAATTACCTGTCCTTCCACACAGACGGCTTCAGGATAAAAATACAGTGCATGTCCTCAGCTTTCATGGAAAGCTCCTTTCATACTGACACACTGGCTGGCAAGACCCCATATAACAAACCTTGACAGTCAAGCAGTATCAGCTACGGCTCCAGTTAGAGAAGCCAAATTGGAAAAATTGATCTGGAAACCGTCCTCCAAACTCTGCATCTCAAGGTTACAGCTAGTCTGTGTACATGGAAGAGAACAGAGGGCACAAAACCCAGCTCCCTCGGGTACTGCTCTTCTGTCGTGCTCGTATACAGCTACAAAGATGAATGAATAAGCAACACTGTGTTACATTCGAATGCCTGCTAAAACACTTTTTTGCTTAAGACGTTTTAGCTCATTCTTCATTTCATCAGCTTCTAGTTTCATGATACAGAAAGGATCACTTTTTTTTGTTAAGCATCTGTGATATTTCATTAAAATATTGGCAATGTGAGACCCTGACTTTCTTATAAAAATAAATGGATTTTATATAATCTACCAAGCATACTGACTTTGCTGCTTTAGCCCTCACCACTAACCTTAGCAAATAAAGGCTGTAAAGTGTTTTAAGTGTACAGCAGGCATTCTCTGGCTTCAGAGAAGGGCTGCCTTTTCTTGCAGAAATCACAAGAGATCCATTCAGACATGTTCCCGTTCAATATTAATGGCACCTTCCCTCTTTCTAAGTGATAAAAAAATCAATTTGGTCACTAGAGGGATAGGAAATCATTTCTATTCACTCAGGTTATTTACGGATTTAAATCTCTCACACCCTAATGGAAGAACATTCCTACCATTATTAGCATTACAGAGACACAGGCACTAGAAGAGAGTACTTGGCACTTTATTCCTATTTTTCTTACAATGAAGGAACATGAGTGAACCCTTGATTTGAGCCTTTGTACCTACAAAGGCAATCAGATCTGACAGGTGGAGAAGGGGTATCACTTTAATCTTATTAGTGACAAATCTTCATATGCTTTTAAATGAGAAGAAATTTCATCTTGCTTTTCATCTAATTAGTAATGTTTGCAATTCACCCCCAGTTGCACAATGTCCAGTAGTGGTGACTTTTATTATCAGATAATTCTATAAAGGCTTCTGAAAAAGCTGTCTTCACTGAAGGGAAAAATGTATTTCTTCTAAAACAAACTCCTGAACCGTACAACAAACACTTGGAAGCATTTCAACTGGTCTTATATTTTATTAAAACATTTGTAAATTTGTCTCTTTTAACATACTTTCAGAAACCACCTAACAGAACTTTGTTCAGGTTTGACATCTTCTGAATCCAAAGTATACTGAGGAAGGACAGAAGCCCAGGCTTCTGAATATTAGACTCAGGGTTTAGGCTTCAAAAACTAAGTTAAAAAACAGTTAAAGCATGAAAAGCTACAGTGTCTTGGAGGGAGAGATGAACAAAGAGAAAGAGATGAGGGAAGGGATTTGTTTTCATATGACAAAAAAAAAAGAATCTATGAGTCAATGAGGTAGAGATTTACAAGAATACTGTTCCAGATGGCAGAAACTGTAAAGAAGAAAGCTTGTGCCTTGACAGTTACAAGCTAGTTTGGTGGGACCGAAGAGAAGCCAGTGAAAAGTTAGGAATGAACCTAGAGAGAGGAAGAGAGAAAAGACAAAAAGACATGACATAACTTGACAATGGAATACTGAGAAATATAACAAAGTTTTTTTGACTGCATGTGATTCTGCACATGCAGATTTGCAATAACCCAGGCAAGAAGAGGTGGAGGGAAGGATAATCGTAGAATCATAGAATCATAGGTTGGAAAAGACCTCTAAGATCCTCACGTCCAACAGTCAACCCAACACCACTGTGTCTACTAAATCATATCCCGAAGTGCCACATCTACACATTTTTTGAACGCCTCCAGGGATGGTGACTCAACCACTTCCCTGGGCAGCCTATTCCAATGTCTGACCACTCTTTCAGTAAAGAAATTTTTCCTAATACCCAGTCTAAACCTCCCCTGACACAACTCGAGGCCAATGACTCAGCATTGAAAGAGTTTAGGCAGTTGTGTAGAAAGGAAAATGGCATCACTCACAGCAGGAGGATATGTCACAGAGAGCAGCATTTTGCTCATGTCGTACAACCACCAAGAAACTGCAGACATTGAGTATCCCAGGTTAGCTTCCCATAGGAAACAAGCGATGACTTGATACTTGGATGACTCCATGTGTACCTGACCTAGGCAACACTGACAATTTCAGCCGAAGAGCAGTATCCAGACCTCAGAGTACTGTGCCGCTACGATAACCCTATCTCAAGAATTTGTGTTGCTTCAGAAGAAATATCCTCCTCCCCGTAAACAGGAAAAGCTGTGGCTGCTAACCACACACAGCTCCCCACCAGGCATCCACATCAGAAAGCAGCACCAGCCATAGGGGTTTTTCCCAGACTAAATACTGACATGGCAAATGTCTAGACTGCACATAACGGTTCTATCTGCTGCCTCTGGTCACAGGACTTGCCTCTTAATTCCTTCTAGCTCCCTTGTGGCTTGACCTTAGAGTTTTCCCAAGCTTTGAAAGGCGAAGACAGAGAGAGTGAGCCAGTGTGCATACCTCATCAGTACAGACTATTCTCTCTGCTATCACACATGCACACAGTAAAGTGAAAATTAGTCCAAGAATCAATGTTTGATTAACTCTGCCAAGCAGACTAGATCTGCATCAAATAAGAAACTCAGCATAATAGGGTTCTTTTTCCTCCAGAAAATGACTGACTGCAACAACTTATTTTCCAGAGTGCTACAGAAGAAAATGTACTTCTATGTTTCAGTTCATTTCACCCATACTTCAAAATGCGACTAATTTAAAATTACATGAATGTCACCTCATTTCAGTTGTACAGCAGAAAGGGCACAAGTTGAAAAGTACTTTTCTATTTCAAATAACTTTAATTTTTCAAATTGTTACTTTTCCTCCCTTGAGGCAAAGGAATCAAACCAAAATCTGAGGACTGAAGATCGTTCTACATGACATTGATCATCTTAGAGGTCCTTTTCCAACTTAAATAATTCTATGATTCTGTGACATCTGTCTCATATTCATTAGCTTTGTGTTTTTTAACTTCACTGATCTCATCTGAGTTTGTGACATACCTATATAAGCAAGATGACCGAACTAAATTTTTTCTACATTGTGCAACTATGACTATCAGCTCCAGAAACTTTAAAGCTTGCTTTACTCAGACTCAGTAATTTAAAAAATACATTTATTTTACTTACCCTTGGACCTGTTTTTTCTGAAGATCAAAAGATAACTTTGTGCTCCTTTGAAGAAAGAAAGTGGTTGATAGCATTTAACACATCTGAATAGTATGATTCACAAACTACGAAGCAAAGTTCTTATATCTTAACTAGCTCAGAGTGTGACTCGTGTAATATGCACAGACAGACCAAATAGTGTCTCTGGCTCATCACTGAAGCAATTACACCAGAGGGCTGATGAGCTGCAGAACTAGTGTAGGTTGTTTTCCCCTGGATTTCTGTATTTGGCTTGATTCATACTGACAACTGAAAAACATGTGTGTTAGGTATGAACCTTTTCAAGAGTGATAGCAAGCAGAGGCATACCCTTATGCATGTTCTCACTCTCCCTCGTTCTTTCTCTCATGCTCTCTTTCTTGGACTCTGTCTGCTGTTTAGGCGAACATTTCACCCTTTCTTACAGCCAGGGCAAGCACACTTTCTCTCCTCCACCCAGCCAAGTATTTTAGCAAGACTTCTTGGAGGGTGCTACAGTTGAGAGAGCTCCCTGCAGCCGTGTGAGCTGCACTTGGCCAACAGCACAGGGTGCCAATCTGCACATAAACTGTACGAAACCTAATTTCTGTGGGAAACTGGGGATAACACCGAGAAGCCTGTAGGGCTTTGATCAGGGACAGGCATGGGACAGGCCATTGGTAGACTAGCAGATACAGGAACAGCATTTACGTGCCAATACCACAGGCCATGGGCAAAAATAATGGTGCGATTGTTTGGGTTTTTTTTAACATCCATGACTGTAAGCGTGACACCTTAGACAAAACAAATCCTAATAAGGACCTGACACAGGAAGATTGCTGGTGGAAGGTGGGAACTGGAGTCGTCTGGTTGTTTACAGAAAGGGAAGTCTGATGGAGCAAGTCACCCTCAGACCCATGAGGCTGCCCTCCCTGGTAGGAATACCAGTTTCTCTAGCTAGCCCTAGTATTTCTGCAGCCAGCCGGGCTTTTGACTGTCTTCAGAAGCTGCCAGGTCACAGAGAAGGCAAAGGTGATGGCCTGAGACTACAAGTTCATTTTCTAGTAAGCAAGGGAACACCATGAGGCAGGAACTGCTCTTGGTTATTCCTAACGACACCTCGGTGGGAACACGTGACCCAAAGGTGAATGGCTTCCCAGGTGATCAGAGTTCCTACACCCCACCATCCCTTTCCTAAAGCTCTCACTTCTCTAATGGTGATTAAAGGTTACTCTTTTCTCAGCTTCATGATTAAATGTTCTGTCTAGGAAATTAATATGCAAAAATGGAACTTACTAAAGCTGAGTCCTTGGGGGGATATATAATTAAGCAGAAATTAACAGAACATAACTTGCACACATTTTGCATTTCCACAGAAACACATGGACTGAGGGCCAGATTTTCGTTGTCATTCAAGCATATGAATACTTCTGAGAATCTGGTCTGAAATGTGTACATTTTTTCCCCTAAGCAAAATTTAAAAGTTTCAGTTAAGCCACTTTTAATAGAAAATTAAATTATGCTTCTTAAAAGATTAACTACATGTAGTCCTGCATGCAGCATTTTTTTCTAGTTGCCAGTTAATTATTCCAACAGCTGTGTTCATATGAGATAAGACTCTTGCTGGGTTGCTGACGGTTGGCTCAAGAACCACCTTTGAGGTCTGGGTTATCTCTGCATAACGTGCAATTCCTAGGAATCTTACTGCTTAATTCTAATTTTTTTTTACATATAGATCCTTTTCTTGGACATTAAAGTTTGGATTTGAAAGCCTTACTATTGTGCAAATACACAGCCTAGGCAATTCCAAGGTCAAAACATTTAGTCGTAGGTAGAACAAATGCTAGCAAGAAGTCAGTTTAACCAAGCATGTGCCTACAGGATTGGCTTCCTTAAAAGCGTCCTGACTCAGATAACTACATAGCAAACTTAGGCATACTAGTAGACATGGAATCATAGAATGATTGAAATCACATGAAATCACATTCATTCTTATATTTGATAATTTTTATAGATTAAATCTGCAGTTGGAAATCTGCAGGTTTTATTGAAGTTATACAGATACAGACTAGTGATGACCAGGCGAAGTAGCATATATGCTTGAAGCACAGCTTAATCTACAGCTTTGTTTTCAAGGACTCCGTCATATATGATTCTGCTACATGAAGGCACTCGGAGATGCAGAAAATGTGTCTTAAAAAATTGTATTAATTACAAAATAATAGTTGATCATATGATAGAAATATAAGGTAAGCACACAAGTTAAGAAATCATGTTTCTACCTACAGTGGTACTTTTTTTCTATTGCATGCCTAGTTACCGAAGCAGAACAGTCTTATCTTAGCTATTTTAGTAACCTAATCATTTAGTTTAACAATTGAGATTTGGAGACACGAGGTCGTGGTGAGCAGGAGCAAGATAGGAGAGGAGACAAAGGAAAACATTTCACTTCCCATCACAACACGCCCCTTCTGGCTTGTCCCACACTGTGGGCAAGTTCTCCAGAGAAGAGGCCCATGGTAAGGAATCCCTGGAACACTTACAGAAGCCTAAGCAAGGCCCTTTCCCTCTCTCCCAGCCCCAGGAAACTAGGAAAAAATCCGTTCATTAATTGATATTCAGGGAATAAGCACCAGATCACAAATCCATTTTCTTCCTAGGAGCTTTACAGAGCACACAGCAGTCTTTGTGTTCTTTGTGGTCACATAACACAAGTGGATCATTTTAGCTCCAGTATGACCAGGACTTCTATGGAAAGAGCTCAGAATCACTTTGAGGACACAGAGCTGGTGATATTGCTCACTACTATTGTTATACATGTTGAAACTGGTATAGGGGAAAATAACAAACTACAAGCTAGGAATGTGTTGGGGCTGTTAGTGTCTCCCCTGTGGAGACCTTCAATGCAAAACAACATCATGCAAGACATGCTTTGACCATATTATATCAAAATGCGAAGATTTTTTTTACTTTTGGCCAACAGAGGACATCTCCACAGCACCAGTTTCTTCAGTTCACTCACAAAGCCTGTGAAAATCTGTTCTTCTATGTGAGAGGAGTACACCACAAGCACACATAGTAACCAAAAAGATGGGGAGTCAGAGATCTTACATGATTTTGGCCCTTTCTTTAGGTCATTATCCAGATCATTATATGTTACTGGTATCTTAAATACATGACTTCCTGCACTGTTCCTACAACAGGCTTCACTATTGTTCGCAACCACAACTAACATTTGCCCATTTTCCTGCACCTTTACAACCCCTATAAGTACCATTAGATGTAACTTTTTCCCTAATTTCTATTACAGAATGCAAAGAAACCAGGAACGAATGTTGCAAAACAAAGTGAATCTCTGTTGCGCCTTTATGATCAGCTGCATCTCAATTCATTTCCTTTTCTTTCCTTTCTCTTCAGGTCTGATTCTGCTAGAAAGTACTTCCGGCAAGGTGTGGGACTCTATATATTTTAAAGCAGTGAGAAGCACATGTTTTGCTGTCACTATTCTCATGCCCCATGGATATAGCAAAGAAATGATGTCAAGCTTTTCAGATACTCTTTACCATGGACTGGAACAGACATTTTTCCTGTGACTTTACATTCTGAGCAGTGTACTTGTATAGGAGGTGTGTGTTTCTAGAACTCTGCCTGAGCTAAGGAAAACTCTATTTATTCTGACACAGGAACTACCAGCAACTGAAGAAGAAAGTAATTCTGAGTTCTGGAGCATGTGCTGCAATACTGAACGCACAGTGTAATAGCAAAGAGACATAACATTGCATAGGCTTCCTGCTGGTACTGAGCTGAGGACCAGCATCTGCCTAATGGCATCCAAAGAGAGATTTCTTATGCTAAAAGTGGATCTGGTGATTTTTTGCATTTTTAGGAGAAGGATATAAAGAATTGCAATCAAGGCATAAGATTCTTCAGTCTATGACATAAAAATCCCATTGATTCAATAGGCTGCAATGTCATTTAGGTTAGTGCTAAATCTGAAGAGTGAGGAGGAGCAATGAGTGTGGTAGTTGAAGGTTTTTTATTCTTTCTTTCTCTTTTTTGACAGCAGCAACTAAAAAAGCATTCTTCCACACAGATCCTATGAAATATTGCACTGTACCTTCCTTTAGGCTTGCTTTTTTTGAGATAAAAAGAAAACTCTCCATGGAGAGGGGTGGAATTTATGTTGTGGATCTGTCACAAGAACTTCAGTGACAATGAAGCAGAATTGCTTCTACAAATATTAAAATAAACCTACAAGACAGATAGCACTTGTGATTCTTCACACTTCTCTTACCACAACCAAAGTACACCACATTATGATGAAAGTGCCAGGAAAAAATTGAAGTGTTCAAATGTAAAAAAAATTTTCAGCAGGATGGTCAGAATGTTAAAATACCACGGAGCCTGAGTTTTGCTCTGCTTTCCTCATATACACTGCAAAAATTATCTATACTCAGAGTCAATGTAAAAATGCAAAGATAGCTTACTTTTAGCTTATTGACTGTGGGTGTTCTGAGCTTCTGAATTAAGACTAATATTCATAAAGGTGCAGAGAGAAAATCTTCAGAGGGAAAATTCAAACTTACAAATGTTTATGGGAGAAAAGAACTTGTATAAAATGTCAACTGTAGCAGAAACATGGAAGGTACTGGTTGTCATAGGGGGCTAGGGGCTGTGTACAAAGGTCTGGCAACAAGTTTAGCAGTAATTAGCTCTGTATAAACAGCATGCAGCTGCGTGGTATTTAAGCTGTTTATGCTACAAAGGAAGAAGTGTAAAAAGAGAGTTTGATGGAGTAAAAGTGGGGAAGCCCTGCCAGCCCACGTCTCATTGCAGATAGGACTGCGCAGAGTGCTGTATACCAAAGAAGTGGTCCAGCCAATGCCATCATTTGGGGGTCCCAGCATCACAAGCGGCGTAAGATACCATCTCAATTCAACTGTTAGCATCTTTTAATTGCTCCTTTTTTGTATCAATAAACATATTTTGCTACATCCTGAAGGTGTGGTTTCCATGTATTCTCCTGAATTCAGAGTCAGAGGGAAGAGCAACGCTTAGCACTAGTAAAATAATGGTCACCATTTCAAGATCTATGGACAGAATCCTAGGAGACTAAATAGATCCAGGAAGTCAGCTTGCAAAGTCAGGTGAGGAGAGATTACTTACTTGAACACACCCTGGGCCACTGGAAAAGAACACATTTCTTTCTTTTACGCATAAATGGAGAAAGCAGAGAAACTGTTTCTGCAGTCTTCCATTGTCTGCCCAGCATTTCTAAAGAACAAAGCCTTCAGGTACCAAAGAGTAAGAAAGATCCTAAAAATATAAAGAAAGATCAACACTCCACCCTCCTCCCTCCCAAACCTATAATTAAACCTTTCCATGAGATATCACAGTATTTTATGAAGTCTGCAGAAATGCAAAAATCAGTGTCTTGGGCAGGCAGGAGGAACGTCGGTCCCACCAAGGCAGGCAGCGCTACTGGTAAGCCTGGTGGGAGGTGTGGGCAGAGCTCAACCACCCACCATGGGAGATGTCTGAAGTACTGCCGCAGCCTGTAAACAAAAGCTCTTTCCTCCATAAGACATCGCTGACTCAAGGTAATAAGCTCAAGTATAAATTTCCAAACTAATGAGAACCTGAGGTCTAAATTATCAAGCCCCCCTCAACTCTACTGAGGGTTAAAGATTAGAATTTAAGAAGAGGAATATCCTTTTCTCTTTTCCTCTCCTTCATCAGAGAGACACAGCAGTCGATGAACCTCATGCTCTCACCTCTGTGACATGAACACAGTAGCCTGACTCTGTGGAGGCCTATTTTGATTAAGACAATGTCTATTCCTCAGGTGCATCCCTGGATGATCAATTCTAAATGGTCGTATTACATTGTGGTCTGCTGATGCCTCACAGACCTCTTGGAGCACTCAAGCGGCTCACTTGCTTTCTGCCAGAATACCTGCATTTCACTTCTCAGGAAGTAGGAGCAAGGATCTGAACTACGACAGTAGAGAAACAGGTCAGTTTTAACCAGTGGCAGATGGCTTCTAATACATTCAGGAGGCACAGCTGCAAAAATTAGAGATCAGAGACAAAAGCTGAGGAATCACATCCAGACTTTAGAGATGACAGCAGAAAGATCCAAGATCATGCCACAGAAAAAGGAAAAGATGCCTCCAAGTTAACCTAAGAGGAAAGACTCTTAGGAATGCTCTTTAATCTTGAGACCAAAACACAACATATCCTAGGGATATAAATGGGACTTATCAGCAGAGCTGAAGGACAGAAGGTGCCCTGAAATAATAACTAAGAGTGATTATTTATTCAGTTCCTTGCCACCTCATTCAGTGGAAAAATTAATGCCTTTTAGGACCACTGCTATTTGTATCCTTTGTTCCATCTTACTATTTTGTTTATTGTCTGCAGAAAAATTGCCTATTCCTCTTTTCCCCCCATCTCTTTCTCTCATTTTCCTTTTCTCTTATCTGCACATTTTTCCTGCGGTAATTACATCATCATCACTACCCATGATGCCAATGAAACAGTTAAGGGAAATGTTTCTGGGATCACGGTGGATGTTTAAGACTAGATGTGGAAGTTAAGCTTCATGTAGCATCAACCAAGAGAAATAAGTGCCTTGAGGGTGTCGTTCATCTCATCTTAAGGCATGTGTGTGAGACGGGATAACAGCTTTTGAAGGTGCTTTTCTCCCCTCATTGACTGTAGGGAGTCAAAGCCCAGGCAGCTGGTTTAGATAAGACATTTGAGTTTTAGATCAAATGAATTCCACCTTGATACTGCAAAAAGTTCACTGACTGATATAAAAAGTCTGTAGAAAGGCCTGAACTTTATGCTTGTATACAGATCAGGTTTACCATGCATTAGAGGCATATTCGTATGGAAGCTTAGATTTTGGAGGATCTTTGGCCCACATGAAAATGTCAGGAGGGCCAAAGCCCAAATGGCATATTTGACATACCTGGTAGAGAAAAAAAGATAATGCAGGGACCAGGAAGAAAGATGATAGAACACAGCTGAGAAAAACATTTATGCTTAACTGACTCTCTTGGGAAAACGGCTTGTTAAGTTCCTGCTGAAGGCATCAGTGATGTGCAGAATATTACTGTAGAAGCATGGACTGGCTTCTCATACAATACTCCTTGAGCTTACTTCCTCTCGGAGGACCCTGGTTTGCTATAGACAACCTGTCTCTCCAGTGTTTCAAAAGACAGAAATTCACTGCTGCCTACCGGGAGGGTAGGACTGAGCCTGCATGCTTGTGTGCCTGGCTAACAGATACTTCAAATTAGCCCCTAGGCTCTGACATCTGGTCTTCAGAAGGAATGCTTGCCTCTGTTGGCCAAAATTATAACAGTATTTGCCCAGTAAAAATAAGACAAATTGATAACTCTGTGCGTTTCATGTTAGCAGATAATAATCCCAAAAATTGAACTTGGTTCATTTGCTTTCAAGCTTTAAGTCATTTGATAAAAATTCAATTAAAGCATGTGTAGTGAGTTTAAATGTAATCAAAAGGCAAAGAAGGGAACTTTTCTACTTCACTCCTCCTGGGAATACAGATAAGACCATGCCCCTTGTCTGTTCCAATCAGATTAAAATCCAAGAAGATATTTCTTGTAAAATCCAAAAGCCAATTAATTAATCGTTGGCCTGTGTATGTTAGGTGAATTACCAACAAATGGACAGACTTCAAAATATCCCAAAGACATTTTAACAATTACAAATTGCTCAGAATTTTTGATTATCAAAAAAGAGAGTATGTTCATATGTTTTTCATCTCCGATCAAATTCTGCAGTAAATGCAAGAAAATTCTGAAGGATACCGTTGTAGGAGTGGATTGTACAGTACCACTATCCTGACTTATAAAAGAGCCTGAGCATACAAAGATCTTTACAATTCGAAAATACATGAAAACAGAATTTCAGACACGAATATATGAATTTAAAATACTTTTATCTACTGCAGCAAATTCTGCCTAGAGACCATCATTTTCTGTAACCAATCTGATAAAGAAAATTTCCTCAGGTAAAACAATGATGAGGAAAGGGGAAGATTAAAGGACTTCAGAAACAGAGTGAGCTGTAGACCTTTATATTTTAAATACCTACATACATAATAAAAAGTGGACATGAGGATAGCATATCATATAAAATCTTACAGCTAAAACTAACCCAATCTGAATTTGTATTAAACAGAAATAACAAGAAAAGCACACATTTCTTCCAAGAAATCGGACCATCAAGCTGTTGTTTCGATCCCAATGGAGTTACCCAAAAGATGGCCACTCTTCTTGTGTGACCTACATAAAGCAATATATAGATAAAACTTGTATAAATAAAAATAGTTCATTAATCATAGTTTTCACTAATAACTTTATCCTCTACTTTACTTGACATCAATAAAAAAACCTCTGTTTCAAATCTCTGATGCCTGGGCTAGTTAAAGTACTGCTATTGTTTTTTAAAGACAAGAGAGCAGGAGCTGGCTGATGAGGTGGGGAGGAAGACCAGCCTGGATGAACAAAAAGCTGTGGAAGGTACTCGGCGAAAAAAAAAAAAGAGACTTTATGATCTTTGGAAGAAGAACCAGGCAACTCAGAAGGACTGCAAGGATTTCGTGAGGGAGAAACTGAGAAGGGCCAAAGCCCAACTAGAAGTTAAATTGGCTACTGCAGTTAATGACCAAAAAAAAAAGTTTCTATGAATACATTCACAACAAAAGCAGGGCTAAGGAGTATCTCCATCCCTTGCTGGACGTGTGGGAAAACACACTGACAAAGGCTGAGTGACAAAGGCTGAGGTACGTAATGCCTGTGGCGGCCTGTACGTAAGGCCTGTATGACCTGCCAGTGCCGGCCTCTCCCACCCAGCTTTGTCCCCTGACAGAGGAGCGAGGGCAGGCGGGGAAGCTGAGCTAGAGTGGGGGAAAACAGAGCCTCCCGAACCTGCTGCTCCACAAAACGCTCACCTGATTCATCGGCAGCTGAGCGTGGAGGCATCTCAGAGGGGACCACATTCCCTGACAAAGCTTTGCCCACAAATACACGCACAAAGTCTTTCTTCCAACAAGCTAATTTATTGGCAACTTTGCGGTCGCTTGCATGCACGCCCATCTATCTCTGCTGAACAATCTGAACTACACAAGAAGAAACTGCCAGCTACCTTATTTACATCTACCACTATTATCTTACAGTCCCACAGGTCCAAGGGTGCTCTCAGGGGCACTCTGCAGCTGGATCTTGCAGGAGCAGGAGAGGGGCAGCACCATTCCTTGGCAGTGGAAATGAGAGATGGTCAGCAGGGTCTGGTTTGTCCTCCTACTCTTCCTTGTCGCTCTCCTCTTCCTCGCTGCTGGAGTTTCCCTCCTGGCTGCCGCTGTCACAGTCAGCGCTCCTCTGCCTGGGCAGCCAGTAGATCCCAAAGAGGATGAGCAGGATTTCCGCACAGACCCAGAACCACCAGTGCTGACAGGCAGCGAGGAGCACGCTTTCGTGGGCCAGCCCATGCGGCTCCTTGCTCTTCAGTTCCATCTCCAGCAGCCAAGCCATCTCCTGCTGCTGCTGCTGCTCATACTCCTGCATGAGCTCTTGCGCGGCCACATCTCTCCACTCACCCACTCGCAGCATGGATTGAAGGATGCTCAGCACGGTCAGGATGTGGGTGACGCCCAGAGCCATGGCCTGGAGGAGAAGGGAGAGAGAGAAGGGGCTGAGCGGGGCTGGGTGGGAGAGAGGGAGATGGTGGCTGCGGCAGCAGGGGCAGTAGACGCAGGGGCCCGGGGATGGCTGGGAGAGGGCTGGAAGCAGCTCGGAGGCAGCAAGGGGAAGGTTGGTGAGTGCTGTGCGGATGGGGGCACATCCCTGCAGCACCCCACGCACTGGCCATGGCTGGCAGCCCCGGGCACCTCTGCGCCCAGCCCCAAGGCCAGCACCTGCCCTGCCCAAGGTGCTCCCCGCAGCGCCTGTGCCCTCGCCCCAGCCTGACAACTCCCCCTGGTGGCCAGCACTTCTGCCCCAGCCCTCGTCCAGCCCAGCCTTCCCCACTCATTGCCTTCCTGAGCCGTACTGCCGGCTGCCTCCCCTGGGGACACGCCTCTGTGACTTCACGGAATCATAGAATCACAGAATGTTCAGGGTTGGAAGGGACCTCTGTGGGTCATCTAGTCCAACCCCCCTGCCAAAGCAGGGTCACCTACAGCAGGCTGCACAGGACCTTGTCCAGGCGGGTCTTGAATATCTCCAGAGAAGGAG
>Ga0065711_1006710_pt1 | contig 18165 bp, 10 predicted proteins | sample Hoacrofraction12_FD_59098 | JGI IMG/M metagenome (GOLD analysis project Ga0065711, IMG submission 59098) | Hoatzin crop microbial communities from Cojedes, Venezuela - Epithelial fraction 12 v2 (version 2) | ecosystem: Host-associated > Birds > Digestive system > Esophagus > Crop | place... | reverse complement strand
CCTTCGATAGCTCAGCTGGTAGAGCGGAGGACTGTAGAGGCGCGGCCCGCGGGAATCCTTAGGTCGCTGGTTCGATTCCGGCTCGAAGGAGAGGCAACTTTTTTTCTTTCTTCCCGCCCCGCGAAGCGCTTTTGGGCAGCTTGTGCTTAACCCGTCGCAAACGCGGCTGTATTTTGTCTAAGAGACCCAGCCGACTCGCAAACGGAGACTCTGGTGGTTGCGGTTGTCAGTAGGAGCGGCTGCTGCGGGAGCCGAGGACGCAGTGCCAGCCGTGTGACTGCCAGCACCACGCCAAAGGAAAACAAGATCCACAATCTTCCTGCTCCAGCTTACCGCAAACCCTCACAAAGCAAGTTAGCGCAGGAGGATGCCTGCTGAGATCCCTTCGTCTCATCGCGGTTAATCAGGCTGTTGAAATTCCGAGGGGCTTTTTTCCATGCCTCGCCTCCTCTCCCCGCGATGCCTGGGTGCCATTTTCCCAGAACCAGGCAGTACCTGTACACCGATGTACTGCTGCAAGAGGAGTACGTTTTCAAATCCAGCCAGGTGGCACTGAGCACGTGTCCGCTCTCCCCAACAGCGGGAAAGCACAGGTCTTCGCCAGCGTCTTGCGGACATTCCCTTCTACGTGTCGGCCACCGCGCAGCTGTCCCACACTGTTGCCTCCTCAGCCCCGGGGCGGGCAACGCTGGCACGAAGGACGGAGTCCTCTTGCGTGGAACTTTGTACCCGTTCACGCGTGTCGATGTGGCACTTCGGGACACGGCTTGACAGGCGTGGTGGTGCTGGGGTGGCGGTTGGACCTGTTGATCTTGGAGGTCTTTTCCAACCTTAACGATTCTATGATCCTATCTACGATTCTCTGTTTTTTGAAGTGACGGGAGGTGCCGCGTGCGACAATTTACTTGACTTTAGTGCATGGAGGGAAGGAAGGTGATTACTCTTGTCTGTGGTCTTTCTCCCTGCTTTGTAACAGCACAATGAACATATTTTTTTTCTATGGAAAATTATAGTACAGAAAAAAAAATCAGTAATTTTGACTGTGCTCAGTTTTGCATGCTTCATTTTTCTTTAATGATTTTTTTCTAAAAAGAGGTAAAAATGTGATTCGTTTTGACTGAAACCATACCCATATCTTGGGAATTTGCTCTGAGAGAAAGTAAGCAATGAAACTAAATGGCATACAGCTGTCTTTGATGTTTTTTGGATTAAGCAGAGTGGTTTATCATACAAGTTTGCTATGGGGAGAAAAGTGCACAGACTACCTAAATAACTGGTTTTGTTGGTGGTGGGCCTAAATCTTCTATGATGCCTCTTCCGTTTGGTCATTTGATTGAATCTGGGTGTGAGCTAATATCTAAACACACAAAAGGACAGCTCTTTGAGAATACACCCAGCCGAAACAGTTGCCCCTTGTCCTTGGGCTTCTGTGGTCACAGATACTGGACACCATCCTAGGGAGAAATGCTGCTGTCCCGCGGCAAGCCCAGATGATGTGGCACCTGCGCTGGCTCTCGGGCAGACGTGAAACCCCCGAGCGAGATGCCGGCCCCGGGGCAGCTCACGGGACGGCTGCCATCTTCCTCAGCAGCATCACCATTTCACCTTTCGCTGGGGGAAGTCTTTCCATATGGGCACTGGTGCCAGTAAAACCATGGTGTTACATCACCTCGTCCCACTGCAAAGGACGTGTTTGCAACGTGCAGCTGTAGCTCTGGCTGCTTTGCATAGGCAGGCCCATCTGCTGCAATCCAAGACCGAGTTCCTCTTCGGGGAAACCCTGAGTTGCCGCCTGCACACTTGTCAGGGTTCAAAGACATAATTTTGGACAGCTGTCTCAACAGCTTCTCTAGCTGTTACCGGAATGAAGTTGTTGGTAGCGTGGAAAAGTGAGGGTGTGCTACATTTCATACGTACAACCTTTATTAGTCAGAGTGGTTGACAGCAAAGGCAGATTTGAATATATAGTATTTTACATATGAACAAATGCAGCAAAGCAGAACAAAATTTTGAGCATCTGTACATTTAGAGAAGATTAATGGGTGTGCAACTGAACTTTACACAGAAACAGATCACGTAAGTGTAGCTCTGTCCACATTAGGAACTTTTCTGAAAAGCAAACAAATGTGTAAAATCACACTGAAGAGCTAAGTCCTGAAATCCTTATTCATCCTCTCCGCACGTGTCCTCAGAACAGCTGATCCTGACAGCAGAGAAAGAGGCAAATGCCCTGGTACTCTGAAAACTAAACCTCCTCTTTGGAATTAAACCATGGGTTCAGACACTCGGATTTTTAAGCTGCAAGTCCTGGAGAACCCCCTCAGAGGCTTGGTCACTGGTTTCTTCTGGGATTTTTGGCTAACTGAGAGACTACCTTGTGGCTCTGCTGTACAGATCCCCATGCCTGTAAAAGGGCTTTGCAAACGTTCAGCAGCTTGTCCAGCTTCGCATCACACCACGAGATTGAGTCATAAACCTTTCCCAAGAAAAATCTCTCATTTAGCAAGAGCGAATAAGAACTACATGACTTGCGGTACATCTCAAGCCCATGGAGATCATTTCCTTGATTCCAGAAAACTTTGGCTGTGGCCCATAGAGTGGGGTCCTGAGGGATATCAAAGGTGTCGCATGTGAGAAAATTCCCCAACTGCTTTTGCTAATCTGGGATTTACCTTTCCCTCCCTGGCTTTAGGCTTGCTCTGTAGCTGTTGTTGAAATCAAGGGTGCAATGCCCAGTGACTTCCATGGGAGCAGGAGGAGGGATTTCACACGAGGAAGGATTCCACGTATAATGGGTGGCTTTACACTAGACTTTTCTCCCGATGCCTTTGCCAGCTGTCTGCTGGAAATAATAGCCACTAAGTGGCATTTGCACACTTTGACGGGGAATTTCTCCCCCAGACTGTGAAACTTAGGAAATCGCTTTGCCTGCAGATTTATTATGTACTAGGTGCTCTCCCTGCTCCTCCGTTTGGTGATAACACCTTACACCAGAGCAAACGCCGAGCAAAGGGGAATAGCGAAGGGAGCCACAAGTTGCGTGCACGTGCTGGGGCGAGTGGGTGCCGGTGTCCCAGTCCCACAGCACGAGCACCCCGAGGCACGCGCCGTCTGATCCAGACCCCTCCACCTTCTGGGGTCACACTGCCGCTGCAGCAGGATGGTGTCCCTGGCTCCCCTCCCCTGGGACCACCGGGATGGACGGGCACATCCCCGCGGCACCGCTGGGCAGGCAGGATGCCATCTGGATTTACGTACCTACCAGTGGCATCCAAAATTATTTGCAACATGCAGCTGAGTACAAAGAGAAGCCCATGGGTGGGAGGGGAGCGAGTGCCTGGGTGCAGCCCCAGCCATGCCAGGACTTCCCCTCTTCGAAGCAGGAAAATAGGGCTATTTCTGAGGGTAATGTAAGCCCTGGTGCCTGCGCCTGAAGAAGAGAGATATAACCTGAACTGGAATTAATGGCTTTTAAAATGTCCATGTGCTATGGGAACTTTAAAGAAATGTTCAAAGTACTATTTCTTGACTTTGGAGTTACAGCCAGTGCGATGAAACACACTCTTTTCCCATATATTTAGCTGCCACTGAATGACATTTGATGTGAAAGGTGAGAATAGAAGGAAGACAACACTGTTTCACAACTGCAGGATCCAATTTTAAGCAAGGGAATAACACTTGTGACTAGCTATATATTCACCGGTCTATACAATTTAGTGGTACATTACGTCCCCCGTTGGACCGCAGCACTGTGATTAGAGGAGCAAAAATAGCAAATGCACAGAACTGACAATGATTGATGTAACATGATCAATAAAGAGAAATTCAGCTGTCTGAGGCTTAAACTAGTCTGTCAAACCAGTCAAGTGCTAAGCTGAAGATCTCAGAGGTATTTCTTTAGCTTTTGTAAATTAGGGGCCTGATTTCTTCATGTTTGCTTTAGCTGTACCCGCACGTATCTCCACTGATTTGTTCAGCGGTACATCCGAACATACATCTCATCCCCACCTCTATATTTAAACTCACGCCACGTGCTCTTCAAGCCCCTGTGCCTGGGGCAGAGGGGAGGACCCAGGCTCACACCACTGAGACAGGCTGTGGAGAAGACAGTGGCTCCTCTGCTGCTTGCCTGCGCTGCCAAGCCCTTGCTGCTCCCACAGCCCCGGTGCCAGCGCTGGCGCGATGGCTCCCAGCCTGGTGCCAGCGGGGCAGCGGGGCTGGCAGCCAGGGGCACAGTGGAATAAGCAAGCCGGCAGAAAGCTGTTGGCTGGGGACCAATTTCCAGCCCATTGGAGCTGCAGCAGGAGAAGCTGGGGATGCCTGGCATGGGCAGCAAGCCCATTCAGGCAGGATCAGGGGAGCTTTGCCGGCTACAGGGAGATGAGAGAGGCTCTGGGGCAGCCCAAGGCCAGCCTCCCCCTCCACGGGGTGTTTGCCCACTGTCTCCCGGGTTTGCAGCTTGTGCAGGTGAAGGCACAGAACCTAAGTGTGCTTCTGGTGCTGGATGAGGCTCTGGATTTGGAGTGACCTGCATTGTAACCACCAGCAGAACGATCCCCGAGTGCTTTGTCCTAGCTGAGGTTTATAATTACCGAGGCTGGGCCCCAGCAAGCCGCTAGCTGCTTTCCAAAGAGCGTTTTCTCTGTGGGGAGGACATCCCCATCTGCCTTGCCACCAGCTTTTCCTCCGAGGTCTGCTAAAGAGCATTTCCAAGGCTCCCTCACAGGAACGTTTCACATCCAGCGAAACTGCGGCATGCGAGGAGCGTTCCGGGGCAGGGAGAGACGGAGCTGATGTGTCCAGAAAGGGACTTGGGAATGTGTCTGGGAGGTGAAACCACAGCTGAGAGCAGGGAGGAGAGCAACTATACCGAAAGGAGTATTATTAGAGGGAAGGAATATGCCAAGCCTGGCAGTTTGAAGCCGTGAGAGACCAGCATGCTGGTCTGTAAAGCTCTGTACTGGCGGTAAGCATCTCTTTGCAGAGTGTAGATATCAACCTACTGGAAGTGGCCTAAAGGGAGATTCTGCCTTGATAGGAAATTACTCTCAGGTTAGTCTTGATTAATTTAAAAACAACTACAAATACAGGCTGCAGGGCTTATCACGTACTTTTTCTCGCTGTGACACTGAGTGGGAAGCATCAACAGGTCCTATTTGCCTGCTCTAGGAGTCTGTGCGATAGCTCCGATGGCTGTCCCCTATTAGCTGTGTCTTCTCGGTTGCGTTAGTCGGCTGAAGCACGATAGGAGTTTCTCCATCTAAATTGGGGAGGAGGACAAAAAATACTTTAAGAATGCTTCACTCACTACCAAAGTCAGATTCCTTGTTAGCAGCACAACATTTCATCTGCTGTTCTGGCTATGGCTTAAGCCACGTGCGTACTGGAGAGGCAGCAATGCCCACACCGCGTCTACAAATGCTCTTACTCCTTGTCCATGTGTAACGGCAGATTTCTGGGTGACTGTTGCTGTTATTATTAAACTGGACATTAGCTGTACCTGGTGCTTTGCATAGATTGCAGGATAAGGGTCCCTGCCTGTTCCAGTTGCCAGGGCTTGTTCCTGCAGATGTCTGAATATAATGAGAGCTGTTGTGAGTCAGCAAGCACTAACCTTGACAGCACTTGCGAGAACGGACCAGAAATGAGTCTTGAAGCAGGCAAAGCTAACAGTAAAGAAAGAGGAGAGTTAAAAGGGAAAAAAATGCGTGAGCGGTAATATGCCTGAGAGGGAAGAAGTCACATATATCCTGAAAGCTAGTTAAATTAAAAAATAAATTAAAATGTTAAATTGTGTTTTGAAGTCTTATGTAATATATATACAACGGGATTTTGAGGATGACTGTTTTAATGAGTTTGGAACTGCCAAAACCTCATATTATCACTATATAAATCCTTACTGCTTTGCACTTTCTCATTCCATGCAGTTATGTGTTTGGTTTCCCAATACATCTGTAAACAGTGCTTGTTGTGGAGTGGAGAAGTCCTTACAGAGTTGCCTGATGGCTGTTGTGTTCCCTCTGATAATGAACAAGGTTTGGCTGCCCTTCTCCTGGGCCTCTTTCCAACCCACTGCTTTTGGAGGGGAGGAGGGGATTCAGGACTCAGAGACAGACTTTTAAAGGTTAATCCATCTCAGTGAAATGTTTTCATACGAAAAATTTTGGACTATCTATATCTTGATACTAGTACAGCCTTCACAGCAATTGAACATAAATGATGACCTTTTTTTGCCAAATGACCAAATGTTCAGAAAAAAACCCTCATCTGATACTTCCCACTGTTTACATGACAGTTGATGGGATGAATCATGGGCAAAAGACGTAATGTACAGGAGTAACTTAACCCAGAGCAGGAATCTAATTGCACGCCATACGGCTTCCCCTCGGTGGGGGTAGAACAACTTTGACTCTGTCAAGGTGAAAGGCAAGAATGATTAAATGCCAAGCAACTTCTCTGTATGGGCAATTCCATATTTAGACACAAGGTCAAAGACAGACATGTTTCATAACTTCTAAAAGTATATGAGTAATGAAGGTTTAGAACTCAGCTTGGGCTCCGATTAGTTTGGCACTTCCAATCCATTTTTAAGTTGCTGTGTATTTTCTCGATTTCTGAGCCGCGCTCCCTGCCACCCTCTGCTGCCTCCGAGTTGTTCATTTTCCGGAAGATCATTGGTGGAGGGCAGAGACTAGCAGTTCATTTTGTGGTGATACCCAGATGTGCAACAAGAGAGTAGGGCCCACTGCAAATCTGTCGCATTCCTTCCAGCTGATCTGCAGACAGTTCTGAACTGACACCTTCACCAAGCATTTTGCTGCCTGCGCCCTTCTAAGATTTATGGTGGTTTTTATCAGAGCAGGGACCCATGGTATAATAAACTGTACAAATATAGCCTGCTAATGGAGAGCTGCAGAATGGAGGTGCGGCAGAATTCACAGTTTAAACTGCTTTCTATAGATAGCTCTTGCTCACTGTTCGCCTACATTGGTATCATATGGAGTGCGGAGGAGACAATGAAGTGCTAAAAACTTATTGCTTCTGAGTTGGGAAAGTATTTTGTTATTCAGGTTCTTTTTTTCTTTTTCTTCCTTTTTTTTTTTTTCTTTTACAGATTCCATTTTCTGCAAAATGAAAGTTGGTTTAGAATGCCTTGCTTTGTTCTTACGATAATAACCAAAAAGGAGAGGCGAACAACACTGCCAAACTGCTTGAGCACATCATTACAGCCTGAGGTACCAAGGCAATCCAAATTCCAGTGGCACATCCTCTGGGAACACAAGAGTCGACAAAAGGTTTGCCATTGACTTCAGTGGAAGCAAAATCTGGCCACCTGCCCTGTGTGTGCAAGTGAAGGCGATGAACTGTTGCACGTGTCCGTGCTGCAGACGAGTGAGTGATACTTCCCTCTGCCAGTGCATTTTTGCAGGTCACCCATAACATCAGGGCACAATACCACAGATTACTTTACACTTTTAAAATGTCATGTTTGATCTGAAAACCTAAAAAATGCCATGTCTAAAATGTAATAATCCAAATGTAATACTTATTTTGGAAAGTGATCATCCGTTGCGTGTTAGGCCACAGTCCTCTGTGGTACGGATTAATAGACATGAGAAGAAATCACTGTAACCTAAGCATGGGCCAGGGCTTGCAGATCCCTAAGTTCCTTTAGTTCTGATGGTCATGCTAGCCATGGAAGTACATGCTGTGAAATGAATCTCTCACGGGAGACATTCAACTAGCTGAGCACTACGATTAGTCAAACATATTTGAATAAATCTTCTAGAGGAATATGCCATTTCAATGGAATTGAAGCCTTTGACAGGATTGTGTTGATTTCAGTGACAACTTTTATTTTGTATTTCAGGGAATGGATCACTGAAGTTTTTGCCTCACATCTCTTTTTCTCATTAATAATTATGTTTTATGGTATGCTAATTTGAAGAATGAAATCAACTGTGTGACACCTTAATTTTGTTAAGGAGAAATGTGAGGGACTCTGAAAATTATTACTGTTGTGCCAATTCAAAGGATCCAAAAGATGAAGTCTAAATCTTGACTCCACAACACACATCTTGCTCCTTTTGCACAGTACAGCTGGTTCCAAGCAGCTCCCACTGAGTGCAACAACATCTGACAGAGGCTCACTCTCAGGTTTTTAGCATTGAGAATGGTGATATTTTATCGATGTTGCATTCCTCAGAAAAGCAATGACTGACTACAAAATATTTGGATAAATTAAAGTATGGCCTTAGCTTGAGAATCTACATTTTGACCTTAGCAAAAAAGCTCTGGCTAGCAATAATATAGATACTGGGGACAGCAGGAAGCAAATAAATTAACTACCAGCTAGAATGCTCAGTCTGTGGGCAGAGAGCATGCAAAGAATTTGGATCCTAATAGGATTTCCTCTTCCAAAACGAAATCTGCTGCAGGAGTGATTACAGCTTGTTTCTGAACTACCTACAGGAGCATTTCTATTATTTACATAAAAGTAGGCATGAGTATTCATTTCTGTGGCCCAACATTTGAAAATATCTGGTGGAAAAGCCCAGTCTTTGCCATTCTAAGTCATCTGCATCTTTTTGGCCAACATCCCTAAAATTTGGGGGGAGGAAGGGGGAGTGAGGGAGGGAGGAAGTGCAGTTTGAGCTGCTTAACATTACTTTTTCTAAATGCGGTGTCTATTTTCCTTTCAGCTGTAGAAAAGATGCTCACGTTATCCTCTGTCATGAAGTTTTTACTTTTATTCCTGATATGATGCTCTCTTTTAATCTAATTTTAAAATACAGATAATTCTGCTCTACTGAGGCAAGCTGGTTTTGATCGGTAGGAAAATGCAGCAAGACTGAAGAGAAGGGTAGGGAAGGCACAAATATCTAGTTTTCTTCAGGCCCCACTTGTGTACTAAATATTGTCTTTAAAATACTTAAAACACATAATTCTGCCTACTGTTAATTTTTCAGACTGGTACTTTGCTAAACATTTAAAATTATTTTTAAAAATTGATATCTCATTGAGACTTGGTGGGAGTAAAGGGATGGGAAGGTGGGCTAAAATTACTGAATACCACTAAATACCACCTGTGCTGGAAGAAGGGAGAATTTTTTTTTCTGCCACTGGGGAATTTTGTGCTGGATTTTGAGAGAGAGAAAAATACCTGCCAAATTACAAAAAAGGCAGAATTAACAAGTTCTTATCCTTAAAGTTCCATCTTCATATTTCATACTTGGCTTTGGTGCCATAGACCCATACATATGAAGACCCATTTTAGATTTGCACCTTTCAGGTACCTAATGTCATAGACTATACAACATTTATTTCAAATAAGGCATTGTGGTTATAAAGTTTTCACTGATAGCTTTTGTGCTTTTCACTAATAGTCTTTGTTGCCTTTGCGGAGACTGATTAACTATGATCAGTTTTTAGGCTGACTGTATTTACCTTGATATGCCTCTAGGCAAAACCAATTTAAAAACACGACCATATGTTGGCATATCAGTTATATAAATAGCATTTCTTTCAACTACTACAAGTGTTTTGTTACATATTTATGGAAGGGTGAATTTGTGTGAAAAGTTGGAGGGGGGGAAATTCTTCTTGCTAAGGGAATGTGACATTTGCAATCTGGCAGTGCTAATTTAAGCACAATGAATGTAAGAATATAACAGCGTAAGACCTTCATAACAATGGAAGAGAAAGAGAGTGAGCTGACTGCTTAGGTCCTTCCTCATAAAAAGGCATAATCCTAATTGTAGTTTATATAAATTTGCAACTGAAAAACGGCCTAGGTCTTCCCCTGAAAGCTTGGCCTCTTATTGCTGGAGTGAGGATCATCGCCTCTCAGCCTGTCCTGCAAGTGTCCAAATCTAAGCAGCTGGAGATATTTCTGCTTCCCCTGAAGGTGAAGGCAAAACTCTGCCCCACTTCAGCAGGCTAGGACAGAGCCCTTTGTTCGAAATATGTAACCCACCCTAGTGCCAAATTAGGAAACCACCACCATCACCCTTTGCTATAGCCAAAACCTGAGCGTGCAGCTGGGGGATGCAGCAAAGCTGAGAAAAGAGGGTGACATGCTGTGCAGAGGGTCTCTCTGCCCTGGCCCATCTTCCTGACTGAGCACTCTTGCTCCATTCTTCAAGGCAGCATTAGCACTTGGCCTGCCCCACCATGAAGCACGGCAGGGAGTTAAATGGGCCGGGAACTGCACACATTTTTCAGAGGATTAGCTTTCACCTGGATCACTTCCAAGATCTGGCTCCCGGTAAGGCAGCACAATTGCTACTGCCAGCGCAGAAGAGAGCGAGCAGCTTGGGGGCTGGATGGGAGAGGGGCAGGACCATGGCAGCTTCCAAGAAAACTCTCTTAGGTTACTGCACAACCTCACCATTGGAAACTTTGCATCTTTTCTTGAAGCCTTTTCTTGAACGGGTACAGTTGGCCCATCACAGTCAGTGATAAATTTTACAGAAATAAAACCTGAGTGATGGCTTATTCAGGCAGATCAGATGTGGCAAGCACCAGTTCAGGCAAAGCCTAATCTATAAGTACAGGATCTAAGATATGAAGCAACGTGGGCATTGGGGCTACAGGATGAATGTTGTCTCTTAAGATCAGCTCAGGGACTTCTAATGTTTAAGTGTCTCGTAAGAGATACAGGAGATATTTATTTGTTAGTGCCGTAAGTTTAGTTTTTCATAAACCCACAACTTGGGAAGTTCATCAGGTCATGGTGTTAGCTGGAGTGAATTGGCATGTCTCCACTGGTGTCTGGAAGCAGCCTCAGCACCGTGAGCAGAACATCTGGCCTACAGGCTTTAAAGCTTGTTTTGAACAGCTTTGCCACACAGTAAGACCCTATAATACACACCTCTTTCCATGTCATTCTTAATTTGCTCTTCCAGATCTTCTGGAGACACACAAAACTCCTGCTCTTCCCCTTCGGGTGCTTTGGACTTGCACTTCCCACAGCAGCAGTTGAAGCAGCAGCAGAGGCAGCAGCAGAGGTAGCAGCCCGTCAGCAGGCCACAGACTGCAAACAGGCCCTGGGTGAAACACAGCAGGAGGAAAACCCCATGAGCAACGACCTTCCTGAGACTCGTGGCAGCTTCTGATAGCTGAAGGCAGATCGTCGAAGGAACTCAGGTTCCCAAGTGCTTGGCACTCAGAGGAGTCCAGCTGCTGGGCAAGTGCCTGAACAAGGGCCAGATCTCCCCAAGTCCTCCTCACCCACTGACACCTACTTGCCACTCAGGACCACGTCCACAAGCAAGACACCAACCAACAGGCCCCCACACGCTCAACTTCTGAAAGTCTGTCTCCAGCTCATGGCCCTCAGAAAAAACTTCCAGGTGGTTTGCAAAACTCCACCCACCCTAAAATGACTCATTTCCATCTTAAAAATGACTCATTTGCCCAAGATCATTTTTGCAAACACTTATTTACTGGCAGGTTCCTGTCAATAACAAAGCCGAGAGAAAAAGCAGCAAAGACCCAGATGCATCCCACATAACTTTAGGCGCTGAACTGAGGCACCCACATGTGGACTGTGGCCCCCGTGGCTCCCCACGTAGTCAGTGGTAAGCTGAAAGCCCTTCCCGAGGGTGATTCAGCCCTGGGAGGACTGGCATTGCCTGTTGAGGTTGTCTCTTTCTCTCCCCATTAGCCTGTGCAGGAGCACACAGGTGACAGCTGCTGAATTAAAATCCTCAGGCTGTGGTTCTTGGTCTGGTGACTCAGGCGGCAAGAAGTTCCCACCCGCATCGCCCTCTGCTCACTCCTGTCCCTGTGGCACGAAGCGTGGAGGCTCCAGCAGAGCCAGCACAGCTGCCTGGGGCCGAGACCAGGGATCTCAGCCGGATTCAACAGCCAGAAAACTCCAAAGGAAGAAAAGCTCTGTAAATTAGAGTAACTCAGTAACAGTAAAGGAAAGCCAGTGACGATCCTGAAAGGGGAATCAAGGCTGGTATGTGGAATGTGTATGTAAAGCCAGCACAGTTTTGCAGTAACCGGCTATGTATAAGTTAACTTGAAGGTACCGCCAGGCTTTAGTGTTATAGTTATACAGTCTGCCCTTTACTAACTATTTGTTACCTTTTAAGAAAACGTGCCACTGAGGCAGAAAGCAAGCACAACATCAGGATATTGTCAAGCTTTGACAATGAAGTCATGTAAATAACACTCAGTTATGTATCCATGTCTTAGGCAATGTTAGTGGGGGCTGACTGGAGCATCTTTGAAGGTCGTAGGACTATTTACATGCCTAATATTAATATAGGGATGTATCAAGAGTGAACAAGGTGGTTTTAAATGAAAAGAAGGACTCTGACATTTTCTTTTAAAATTTTTTCCTTCCAATGGACACCCAAAACTGTTCTAAATGCCGTAACCCCTAAAGTGAGTTATTGGACTGTTTATCATTTATGCCATAATGGAGAACAAATCACCACAACGGACAGAACAAAAAAAGTACAGAATAAAAGTGTATAGAGAGAAAAAAATACTTAATTCATCCACGATATCATAACATTCCAATATTTCTTGTGCTTATGTGATCATAGTTGGTAAATCAAGAATCAGTTTGTTGATGTGATCAATGAATTGTCTTCATGGTAGAGGGAGAATTGCTTTTTGATAAGACAGTTAAACGAACAATGCCTATGCTTGCCAGTCGAGAAGCAGTTAAAGTTCCCATTACCCATGGCACTATGTTCCCAGTTTAATATGCCTGCTAAGAAGGCTGGTACTCTGAAAAAAAAGTAATTTTCACTTTGCATTTCTCCTTTCTTTTGAGTTTCCTTACTCCTAATGATACACCTCCTCACAACTGTCAGATTTTCTGAGTATGAGTGTGATAGGGAAGAAGATTTATCAGGAATGTTCATAGCTGAAGAGATAATGAGCGAAAGCTGTGGTCACTACGGTCTTCTACCAGAATGGAGCAAATTAGGGGTCCAGAGGTCATCTGCAGATGGTGCCTCAGACTCAAATTGTATTATGATGGCCAATATAAAAATCTGAAACTGACCCAGCATTCACGCATGAGTTAAAAAGAGATGAGGAATAGTGAGCTCAGCTTGCAAAAAACACTTGGTGGCCTGGTTATGTTTTGGAGGTGACAAGATTTTGGGTTAGGGGAGGGATATAAAGACCACCTGTGACAATGCTGAAATGAGTCTATATGCATATCTTGGATGTTTTTTTTTCACAGAATTCTTAAAAACCAGGAAGCAGTGATTACTTTTGCTGGGATATTCCACATATCTCGTCTCACATCTGGGATACAGCTTCCTTGCAACAATCCATACATTCCTCCTTTAGCTGTTAGGGACTTGCTAGCTTCCTCTGCACTCTCCAGTGGTCTCCTTATGACTCAAAGCCACAATGGTTATTTCTGTTCCTGATTTTTTAACCACAAAGGATTTTACACTTCATAAAACCTCCATTAAAAATCGGTAAGCAGAAGAGGAAAAAAAAGCTAAAAAACCAGCAAACAGTGAAGAAAACCTTGTTTAGCAAGACTGTTAAAGGAGTCAATACTGCTGGACTCTCAGCTCTAAGGCAGTGTTTGCCAGCACCTGAACTGTGACAAAGAGGCAGAAGGCGAGTGTGGACAGCAAAGAAGAGAGGGAAAGATCCAGCAGCAGAAGACAGCGGCTGTGGTGGGGAGTCCAGCCTGCAGCAGGAGTCAGCTACAGCTTGCTTTCCAAGGGTCCAACTGCACCTTTGCGCATTCATTAGTTTCATTCACTGCTCTGCATCTGAGCAGCCTCCGTCTCGTCCTGACTGAGCAGACAAATTATGGCTTCTCAGACCCACAAACTGCCCAAGCGACTTCCTAGTTTGAAAGGGGACGGCGGGGCAGTGAAGCACTGGCCTGATCTGTGCCATGTTCCACAGTTCTCAGATCAAAGCTGACATGGTGTGACTGCCTCACATTGGGCAGATCATTTTCCTGTGTATTCCAGCAGAGTCCTTGCTTTCTTGTGCTTCTGTTGCTGGAAATACGTGGGGACAGCACGGATTTTGCACATTTGTAATTCTGTTGGTTTGTTACATTTCTGTAACATTTCAATATTTGCTGAAACACTGGAACCTGACATATGCAAACATCAGAGGATACCAGTGACATAGAAGAACACATGAACACAACTCCTTTATGACTAGAACAGCCCATGATGTGATTTTCCTTGAGTGATATGCCAGTTTTTGATGTATCATTCTCTTTCTTTCCTACTCTCTTCCTCCACTGCACCCTTCTCACCTTTTTTTCCACTTCTTTTCTCTCACCCCCTCACTAGGGCACATATATGATACCACAATCACAGAGTGTTATATATTATTATTGCTTACTTATGCTGTGTGCTATATATAGCAAAGAACACAGCTAAACTTGTACTGTAATAACTTATTAACTGGTTGTCACATAAGTGGGACTTCTCATTTTTGAACAATGAGTCATTTTTATTTAGTCATTACTGAAAAGAAAGTCAAAATTAACCTGGAGCACTAGATTCAAATCTAGTAATTAATGTCTGAAAATGTTACAAAACATGCACTCTGTTTAACTATTTACCAAGTTAAAAAGAAAACATTCTATATTAACATAATTCTGAGCTGATGTTACATTCTGTCGCTGTCAATTTTCCAGATAATGTTGATGTTTAATTAAGCTTTTAGCAGCATTTTAGATTCACATCCTACTATTTGTTAAGCATGTAGAGAGATCATGTTTTTCAGGGGGTTCCTTGTGTATGTAATTGTCTGTGTGAATTGTAACACTTGATTTTCAACAGAAAATAACAGCTTACCTTTGCCCACCAGCTTGAGAGCATGAAATAGGTGTTAACATTTTCCTCACCAAACTGTTCAGCCACATAGAGCCCTAATGATCCATACTTGTCATATATGTTTCGCTTGGACAGATCAGTCAGTGTCGCATAAGCGTTGTTGATTTCTTTAAATTTTTCTGCAGTCTCTGGATTGTCTGGATTCTTGTCGGGATGATATTTCAGAGCCAGTTTTCTGAAACATGGAAAAAAAAAACACAGAAGGAAAATAAATCATCTGTATGTGTGCATGTATACAGACACTTACAAAACATGACAAAATATTTCAGTTGAGATATAAGCATTCCGAACAGCGTGTCCAGCCTTTTGTCCAGCTCTGATGTATTCACTGGAAGAAAAGGGACACAAAGTGACTGAAAAGTTAAAGTTTTGGTAAAAGAGGTGTTCCTATTACACTGAGCATGAACATTGTGTATTGATACCTAGTCAGCTACCATGTTAAAGGGGACAATGATATACTCTGAAAGCACAGATTGCAGCATGTTAATAAATCACACACATTTGTTGCATTATGATTGCCAACTGATTTGCATCATTTCACAGGTTTCAACAAAGATAAAGATTTTTTAAAGGTTGTTTAAAAACATGATGATCACACTGCTTTTCCCATCAATATTATCTTCTTTATAGCAAAGGAAATGCCGTATTTGACTGCCTATCAATAGTAGCTGTATTAAAATCTTGTAAGCAGTGTCTGTGTTTGCAGAAGCCCAGACAGCGATGATGGAAAACACAGTTAGGAGTTGCAATAGAAAGGAAGCATCTTTCTGAAGCACTGGGTGGAAAAGCATAGTGAGTTGGCCCCAGTTTCAAGTGCCTGTCTTTGGGCCTAATTCCGCATTGCCACACTTCTGAGACAGTTCTTAAAGCAGTGGAGGCTGATTGTCAACTGTTTTGGGCTGTTTAGGCTGGTGGGAAGCCTTTGCTGGGACCGGGCTCAGCACTGCCTTTTTCCCCTGACTGTATGCAGCACTATGGCATCCAAGGACAGGTATAGCTTGAAAGGAACGATGGGGGACTGCTGGCTCATGGACAGGGATGGGGAAGGACAGCGTAGAGAAGAAACGGTTTGCTTCCGACCATTTTGGAGCACTGGCAGTGTGAGTTCACACATACCTGCAAAACAAGCATAGACAGCAGTGTATCTCTTAAAAAAATCTCTCCTCCCTTTGAAGAACTGGCAATAAGATTTTTCCAGGACATTTATTTAATGACTAGTGCTGACCTCTAGTGGCATCAAAAGTGATTTAGTGGTGTTTTAAATTCCGTGGTCCTCACCTCAGTCAAGCTATGTTGCATTTTCTAAACATTCTCTGTTTCAGGAGCTAGCCATGACTATCAAGCCAAAAAATATTATTTGTGGTGTGAAGGCAGTGTGTCCACACTTCACCTAACAAATTCATCCGCAGAGTAGGGTCTTGCTTGACTTTCCACTGAAGTCCCAGAACAGGTCATTCCTCCAGTAAAAATGTAACTGCTCTGCTCCTGACAGCAGTCCCTGCCTTGGAGACATTCTGCCATTATCAAGACTGATATGAGCCTGGGAACAGCCTCTGACAATGACCTCTTCAGTTCTGTACTCTGAACCCAGCTCATCTTCTCGTAGATAATAACTAAATCGTTAAACATGTCTCTAACAGCATGAAGGGGTTCCTGTTCAGTCGTATTTAATATAATGTGCCTGTGACACCTTAAACACAAATTTTCAGTCATATTTAACATGTGGTACCTTAAACATAATAAAAGATGAAATAGAAAAACAAGCTAAGTCTTGCACGACTAATGACATTATGTGCCATCCAAGTATTTAAGTAGCTTATGCAATCTATCCTTTTTCTTAACTGAAAATGAATCCCAGCAATTAGAATAAAAAAATGGGAGAGGTAAGACTTTCAAAACCTATATGTGGTTGCAGGCATTGGACAATCAATCTCCAGCCTTTCTTTCTTTTCCCACAGATTCAAAGACATCTTCTGCCCTCTCCATATCCCAAACAATCTCAAAAGAAATTGAATAAAACGTAGTTTCAAAAAGGTGAAAACCATTAGCTGCACACTCACTTTACTTAGTCTTGTTTTAGAATACAAACAGAACTAATTTCAACATAATACTGTTAACATAAGATGAGATATGTTCTTATTTTGATTTGGGGAAAAATATTGTCACTAAAAACAACATTAACAAAACAACTCCTTGCACACTAAGATGACATATAATAATCAGTGATGATTTCGTAACGAGAAGGAGATCTACATACTGGAAGTGCAATACATATGAGTGAGAAAAAGGACACGGTTAGGTCACACCCAAAACACAATAAAAGTAAAGACAAGAACTACGAGATGTAACATGAATTACCAGCTACATAGAAGCTTCCCTGTGTGTCCCTGGAAAAGCGGCATTCCTAGTTATGTGATAATCATGATTTATTATGAGTAGAGAAAAAGGAAGAGGCCAAAAAATGGAGAGAGTGAAATGAACAGAGGAGTTCACTGGCTACTTCCCATACCAAACACAGATTTATGTCCATTCCGATTTTTCAGGTGATGAATGGCCAATTTCTTCACCACCTAGGGACCACTGACATTGCAGTCCTTCACAGCAGCAAGCAATGTGACATGTTTGGGAGAGAAAAGTGATGAGAAACAGAGAAACAGCTACCCCATAAGATGTATAGGGCAGTCAAAGATATGAATTCAGAGAAATACGTTCAGCACCTCTATCAGTGGGAGGCTTAGGATGACAGGTGAGACCAGGATAGACTCTGCTGCAGGGTTGGACCTGATGAAGGTACATCCGGGTGCAGGACGGAACATTTTGGAAGCAGGAAAGTATATTGTATATGGTGAGATGTGGCTGGATCTGGAGTATGAAGGGTATCAGACACAGCCATGCCATAAATTAAATAATTCAGCTGAGAGAGCAGAGGAATGAAAGCACACTTGCACGGACAAAGATCAAATAAAGCAACCTCAGAACAAGGACACCAGGAGGTTTGGGAGCATGCATATATGCCCTGTGAAAAGAGGCCAGTGAGGTTCTAGGACTCCACTGCGGTGTCGCAGGACTCCTGTCACTCCTCAAGCTCAGGAGTGCATATGGCGATGTCCAGCTAAAGACAACCTTGATGCAGATTCTGAAGTGAAGATGGATATTCAGGCTTGAGCACGGTGTTGTGAGGTAGGAGGTGAGGTTGTTTGAAGGAGGGTGCTGGAACAGAGGCATCAGGCTGCACTGCGCTGTGGCTGGGAAAGCGTTGGATAAGTGTGTGATGGGCAAGCAAGTGTTGAAGGCTCCATGATTCCTTCGATAG
>Ga0065711_1039072_pt1 | contig 18166 bp, 6 predicted proteins | sample Hoacrofraction12_FD_59098 | JGI IMG/M metagenome (GOLD analysis project Ga0065711, IMG submission 59098) | Hoatzin crop microbial communities from Cojedes, Venezuela - Epithelial fraction 12 v2 (version 2) | ecosystem: Host-associated > Birds > Digestive system > Esophagus > Crop | place... | reverse complement strand
CCACCAGTTTCTGCCTCTTTCTTTTCATTCTCCTCCGCACGCCGGCGGGGGGAGGGGCGGCCGCGTGGCACTTTTGTTGCCGGCGGCAGCCAAAACCAAAACAACACACAAGCCTCTATTCATCTGGGACAATCTGTTTATTTCTAAGGGTAAAAAATAGGACTCAATGCATCTTGTACTTCAGTATACAGAGTAAAGTAATTCAATGTAAAGTAAAGCCATTCTTTTTTGAGACAATTACTCATAGGGAAAGATCCTTGTCAAAGAATCCTATTACTCTAGAAAAACAGGAACCTTGAAAGTCAATCTAAACGACAACAAAAAACAAACTAAAAGGAGTGGGCAACTATTGCTGTTCTACAGGCTGGACTAGAAGGCAGCTAGCATCACGTAAGGATTTTCAGAGAATCACAGAACAGCTGAGGCTGGAAGTCATCTTCTTCAACCCCCCCGCTCAAGCAGAGCCACCTAGAGCCAGCTGCTCAGGACCACATCCAGACAGCTTCTCAGTATCTCCACGGATGGAGACTCCACAGCCTCCCTGAGCAACCTGAGCTAATGCTCACTCACCTTCACAGTAAGACAGCGTTTCCTGATGTTTGGAGGGAACCTCCCGTGTTCCAGTTTGCACCCATTGCCTCTTGTCCTGTCACTGGACACAACTGAACAGAAAGCATTTGTTTGGGGCTCAGAATTAGGAACCTATTTGTAAAAAACAGTCAAACTTCTCATAAAAAAAGGTAAGGTTTTATTCTCAAAAAAATATTAAACACTGCTTGACTTAAATCTCATTCCACGGAAGCGTATTTCAAGTGTGTATGGGGGGATAGTTAAAAAAATAATGAGGAACATTAGGAGTTTATTCAGCTGTTTCAATTTATTAATTAGGTGTCATAGTTGATTGCACTAAGTTCAAGACGTTCTGTGTTCTTCACACTGAAACTTCTAATGAAACAATAATTTTAATTATCTTTTTCTGCATTGCTGCACTGATTTCTAGACAAAGTTAATGGACATAGAGCCAATTTCTAAAGTGTAGATAAATATATTAATTTATACATACGTGTGTGTGTATATATGTGTATAACTGATTTGCTTTCCAACATAATTACAATTATAGAAAGATGCACTGGCAGATATCTTAAAGTCTCAGTGTGTCTAGAATACAGCCAACACTTCTTGCACCCCTCTCCCCATGAGCCTGGAGTTACACAGACTCTTCCTCCCCATCTAAATCATTTAATGTTGTGGCAAGAAACAAAGCTTCGTTTGCCATGACAGCCAGATTCTTACAACTTCTTGATTCCTCCCACTATAGTGAAATAATAAAACAAGTTATCTTTTTTTTTTTTTTAAAAAAAGGGTGGTAATTTTGTGAATTCCTTGCCCTCTGCTTCTAGTCCTGCAAATCATAAAGGCATTCTTTTCTCTTCACCCTCTTCCCATGACCCATTATCCTTTCTGTAATTGTCAGAAATCTAATATCCAAGCAGATGGAGCTTCTGCAATATTTGAAATTCACCCTACAGTTATGCTAAGTGACAGTTTCACCTGAGTGAAAATAAAACAGCTTCACACCATCTGATTCTGGCTAATGTGACAGTCCTTACTTTAAAGTGAATTAACATGAAGTTTCTAGGGCCTAGAGAAAGGGTAATGGTAATCTGATTTCCTACATTACAGATGAGAAAGAAAACTATGTTTCATTTCTCTTTTACACAAAACAGAAGCTACCTTGGAGTGAAACCAGAATTCAAAGCAGTGCCAAGAGCTGGAAATCTGGTCCAATGCAGGGGTTTAGTATATATCCAGCCACATGTACATTAAAAAAAAACAATCCCAGATGTAGTTGCAGACAAAAGAAAATGTGTCAGCTGTTAAAATACTCAGTTCTGACTTCCTTTGATGATCAAGTTAATTGTATGTACATGAGAGAGAAAAAGTGGAATAGGACTTTGTTTGTTTTAGTAGTACTTTACCTCGGAAATGATAACTGATTGGTATGCATTCAGAGAATGAGGGCAGTAAAATTATGAGGATGGCCTCCATCTTTATTTTCTCTGTTTCAGTAATGTAAAACTACAAATTTAATTAAACCCAAAAAATCTAACTAAAAACTTGTATTGAGACTAAATAGGATGAAAGCTGAGGAGATATTTTAGGCTAGAAAAATTATAGATAAAAAGCTATTTAGAAAACAGATTTCATTCCATGTAAAACATTGCCACTTAAGATGTCTGAAAACTAAAATATGAATTTTTTCCAAATTCAGTAGCTAATCTGAATTTATTCAGTACCATCAAAAACCTCATTGTACAAAATAAGTTTTTTAAAAAATAATTCAGCTTTTTCATGTATACATATTTAATGTCAAGATTTTTTAGACTAAATACTAACAATGCCATATAGCATTTGCAAACATAGTCTGATAAAATTCACATATTTATATTGATGTGCAATTTAAAAGAAAGCTGAGACAAAAAGACCTTTTTTAATTATCAAATTACTGAAAGGAAACAAATAAGACTACATTTTTAGAATTTTCCTGTGTTGTATATGTTAAAGCAAGTCTAGTTCCTAAAAAAGCTTTGGTTTAAATGAAATTCCATTTTCACACTAAAATACCTTCCGTTCAAAAAAGTATTTTTCAGCCATGTTTTTGTTGTCAGAATATAGGTTCCCACTGCTAGCAAGATACTCAAAACATATCCTCTTGATTCCTGTATATTCATTTAAGTCAGCAAATACTGCATTTCATTGTCAGATTGCTCCAGTCAACAAATACATGGGTACACTCCTCCATCCACATAAGAAATATAAAAAAAAAAAAGTAACCTGCTTTATTCTGGGGTGATAAGCAATGGAAGTAAATAAATAGCAGTTAAATTAGGACCCTTGTCAGTGCTCCAGATTCCTTCAGTTACACTTCCTGTAGTGTCGTTCATAATCAAAATGCATACTTCGTTGACTGTAAAGCTCCAATAAGTAAACTCTCTAAACTACAGGAACCCCAGACCAAGCCTGTGGACCTGACTGTGTTGAATTTCAGAAACAGAGTATGTGGTCCTTGATTAATACATCATTTCTTAGGCTAAGATCAACTGATGGTATTACACTGAAAATTTTCATTGAAAAAAAAAAAGATGTTAAACTTTGTGACTGAGACTTCAGTATTTCTGATACATAAGGAAAATGCCCCGTTGACCTGCACAGCTACTGCTTTCAATATCAATATCATCATAATGCTCTTCTCCGATGCTGAGAAAAGCTAGCTACAAAATTTTCTGTAAAAATAATCTCCTAAAAGAAATATACTTTCTATTTATTTAGTTATTTTATGATGGTGATTTTATGATTGGGGATTTATTTTTCCTGATTCGTGATTGTTCCTCTTTAGAGAGAGATATAAAAAAATTGTAGTAGGTAATTATGACTTAAGTCTGCTCTGTGGAAAAATGTTCCTCTTTCTCAACTTGTAGTTTAGCCAGTATCTTTGTAAGATGGTCTTTTCAATATATGAACCATTGCACGTTTTCATTTTCCATATGTAGTCACTCTGTGAAATTCTTGTATTCTGTGAGATTTTGTGACGAGTACCATTGTCTTTATCTATTACACATCAAACCGCCTTTTAAAAAAATACATTTTCTTTCTCCTCATTTCATTGAAAATCTCCTGCATAGGACATACTCGCATTCAATTATTTTTCGTTTGTCCTGATCTTCTTGGGAGTACTCTTTTTCATTGCCCAGCACCCCGCAGTGGAGGATGGTACACGGATCCTTTCAAAAGCTCCAAATAGATTGTTTACGAAAGTTTATAAATTCAGCATTTTCTTTTCTGTTAATAGAAATATGAAAGTGTGTATAGGAACAGAGAACGAAAAGTGTGATTTGACAAGAGAGACCATAAAAGCTCCTAAGGACAGGGCAGATATAATGTATCCACAGTACAACCACCTTCTCTATGAACAAAAGCATTCACTTTTTCTTTAAAGCAGTCATAATTTATCATGTAAGTCTGCTTGTGAGTCTATTATCTCACTGATATACGAAGGAGGCGCACATTAAAATCCCATTAATACCCTATGCCATTGATAAAATAGACCCTTTCAGCTTACAAATTGTTGAAAGTAAAAACAATCATGCTTCATCGCCTTATTCTGGAAAACATTATTGTTTGGTAGTGTTCAACAGAAAGTGCTGTGCATACGAGAAATGAAACAAAAGGTTGCACTGAATCACCTTAAAGTGGAAGAACGGGCAGAAAAGTCACAGGACTGTATACACGTGGAGGATTCTGTAAAACACTACCATATGATCCTGTGCTACATGGGCCGTGCCATCAGGTTTTTACGTCTCTTGTAATCTAATCCTACAACAGCAAGTCTGCACGTTACACAAATTTGGAAGACCTAACAATTCTGTTCATTAACAATTACATCATTCCAGACTTTGATTCAATTCTGCAAAAGATACAATAATAGTATTATTTCTGGTGATGTTGCGCAGACAACTCTGATTCAGTAGTGATTTTCTGCTCTCGGGTATCTGCGAAGACACTATTGTTAAATTGGAAGGACTTCTGGCGAAGCACGGAAAGAAACAATGCACACAGATAACTTTTCGGAATAAAGGAGCAGAACAAGAGATAATGGATCTAAGAAGGGCTTAACTAAAAAAAAACCCTACACATAGAAAGGAAAAAAGAAGAGATAAAGTCTCTAGAATGGGGGCCTTCACAGGCTGCAGTGGGTATATCTGCTCTATTCTAATAAATGTTTTTGAGTCCTATTAATTTTGCAGTAGATATTTCCAAAGGTCATTTTAGTCAACAGCTGAAATGTTAGCAATCCATGAGGTGGAAATAGAAACTTTAACAAAGAGAGGCAGAGAAGAGGTTGAAGTCTGGCAATCCCTACTTATTCCTTTAATACCACTAAAATTACTCAAAACAAGAAGGCGTCTTGTTTTGGTTTTCAATTAGAGGGCTTATATTTATAATGGTATTGCACTTCAGCATTTTTCATTAAATATGGAACACTGACTTCATTTGGAGACCTTTCAAGCCTTTTACTCAGTTATCCATCAAGTATACTACATTGAGTTGTCAGGCAAAGCATGTAATGACTAAACTCTTCAAAAAACCAGATGTTAATGTCTCTTGACAGGGAAATATTTTCGTATCACAAAATTATGAGATGTCTCCAGGGCTGTTAGTGAGACACAAACAACATTTATCAAACTTCATTCCTTTTTCATCTGATGCAGGAGCTGCACAGGTTGCTCTCCTTTCTGTTCAATATCCTTAGCTATATGTTAAGTCATGATGAACATTATAGTAGTAATATAAAATGGTAAAAAAGAATTTTAATAATTAAAATTGAGAATAAACTATGTTTTGGTTGGGGGCTGTGCCTGTTTTGTTTTGATTTTTTTGTGACAAGGTTTTTCTACCATTAGAACAGCCCACTTCATGAAATTTAGATGTAGCTAGAGCTTTTAAACTAAGACTGGGTTTTTTCCTGAAAAATCTTGTCTTGGTTCACTGCAGTTTCTAATTCTTTGTAATGCTACCTTACATAGCTAAGGAATACAAATCCCTTCACTATAAAGTTCACTGGATAAAATTCTAATGGCTGCTTGTTATGCAGGAAGTCAGATCAGAAAGTCATAGGTTTAGTCAGTTCTAAACTGAGAAAATATAACTCTGTTCTTACACAAGAATTTCCCTACATAAATACTGTTTCTCTCCTTAAAAAAAATAAAAAGTAGTTTTGGAATCAAAGAATGAAGAACAAATTATATTCTACCTCTAGTATCAGGACTATTGCATTCTTGAGAACAATCTAGTGAAATTTAATAGCTTGTGATTTAGGGGAAATCAAACTAGATTTTTTTGAAAAATAGCTGTTACTGATTTATGATTAATTATGACTGAGCAAATTCTGTGTCTCAGTTTTGCGAGCTGAACAGAATAATTCATCATAACGCATTCCTACAGAAACACTGAAAATTCCCGGGATGGCTTTATAATTATTTTGTTTGTTTAATTATGTGTAAGCCAGAAGAGATATATAAACTTGTTTAAGATCCAGCCAGTTTTGTTTCAGGACACTACTGGCAACAGACTCGGTTGTTCCGATTCCTTTATCCTACAGTAAGGCTTTCTGGAGGGCTGCAGGCAGCGACTGCTGCCCTCCAGCTGTTATCCGTCTTGGTTTTTCACTGATCTACGCTCACTGCTCTTGCACTGGAACTAAAACGTCCTTCAGCAGGTCTGTGTGCTCTCCAGTCACATCCCCAGAGGCAGTGCAGCAGCACCTACACCTGCGCCACTGGGGAATGCTACAAAGGTTTCACCCAATAACACCGGGGAATTCGAAACAGCAAGTTGTTGAACTTACATACTGCAGACTTCTTTTTTCTGATGTAGTATCATGTCAGTTCTGAATGAAATAAATGCATTTCAACAAAAACTTTAATTTCTCCAGTCAAGACAGATTGTGGCAATTAGCTACCAGAATGAAGAGAGGCAAGTAGAGTCACAGCATCCCAGAGGAAAGTCTGAGAAACCCAGTCCATTCCCATCTATCGTTATGTAAGGTAAAGGAATGACATATTTTAGACATTGTCACTGTAATCCTAATAATGACGTCGTGTATTTTGTCTTCATTACAATACCTACAAGCATCTTTGAACAGGAATGTCATACCAAAAGACAACACAATGCTGTTTTTCAGGTTTTAATCCTCTTGCAAGAAGTGTGCTGTACTACAAGCCTAGTTTTGGAATTTAAATTCTGACTTTAAAGACTTTCAATAGATTCCACCTCTGCTCCTTTTTACGGGCACAATTCACTTTCAACCAATATCTGGAGGATGGTATTTTCAAGATCTAAGCTAATAAAACAGGTGGACCCTTCTTCAGTGACTCTTCAGTATTCTTTAAAGTCTCCATGATAACGTGAGGAAAACATTGAACTACAGAAAGGTTTCCCCCCTGCATGATGGTGGAAGAAAGGAGTTGGAACCTCAAGTTCTCAATACCAGAGCAACAGGATCCAGACGTAATTTAGTATGAAATGTACTCTAACATTAATACCTAACTTCTCTACCAGGATATTTTACAACATGTGTGGGTTTTTCACAAAGTTCACAGCTGTTTTATCCTCTGAGCACTGAACAGATCTTGGTTTTCGATCTCAGTTTAGCATTTCTTAGCGTTATGCATGGTAGTCCTTTGCAACAGTTTAACTGAGGCAAAGCTGGCAGCAGAAGTCCTTGGACTCAGATGCTCAGTTTTATTTAGATACCCATCCCTCATTATTTCAAAATTACCAAAGAAAATACACATTCAATATAATCCACCACCACCACTCCTCAGAAATAAAACTCTAACGTTCTTTGAAATTGTCTTATTACTGGCCATACAACAGTACAAGCTCATAAAAGAGCACAATGTTTTATCAGGGTTTATAAGAATTTCATGTGGCACATTCTTCTGCAACTTTCTAGTGAGTAATTAATAACAACGTGTTCACACACGACTTAACAAATGGTCACACAGAAGTGAGTATGTGGCAGTGAGTGAATGACAGGCCCACATCAGCAACTGATCTGGAACAGCATACGCAGAGTCAACTGAAGTGCTATTATCTGCATTAAAAGGCCTCCTAGGAACAATGGAGAGAGACACAAGAGTAAAAAAGAAGAAAATTATCCACATTTGGAAAAGAAGTCGTCTGTAGAAATAATAAGAAATGGGCATCTAGATCATTATACGAATGTGTTTTGCTGAGAGACTTTTCCTGGTAGGATTTTCCCCTTGCTAAGCTACCTTTCTTTTAGAGGAAGAATTCTGGCCTTCCTTATTTGATCCGAACTGTCATCTTGAATAAAAGAAAATAAAATAACATAGCTCTCTTGAGCTCGCATCATTGCTGGGGGTTCCTCTGGCCCCATTCCCACAGCTCCAGGTCTGTCCTGTGCTGAGGGCTCCAGAGCTGGATGCAGGACTCCCGGGGGGGGTCTCACCAGAGTGGGGCAGAATCCCCTCCCTCACCCTGTGCCCATGCTGCTGGGGATGTAGCGCAGTGCATTGAAGAAATGCGAGAAACAAATCTACTACGAAGTTGGAAGTCAGAATAAAATTCAGTACATGGTGTTCTTGGATGAGAAGGAACTAGAAACCAGCTCTCGACCAGCCAACATGACCTGCAGTGGAGTTGTGATGGCCTCAGGTGCCAGCATATACAGGAGTGCACGCACACACACAAACACACACGCACATATGTGTAATACGCCACTCCACTGCACACAGCATGAGTTCAACCCAAGCAAACTGAGGAGAAGCCACTGCATTAATTACTAAGCACTTTGGATCATTTTCTATTTGATAAACACCATTTCAGGATTTCTTGAGCGCCAGTGCTGACTAGTGAGACCCACAGGCAAAGGAGAAAGGCAAATCACAGAACCTTAGTTTTTTGGGTGATCTTGGCAACATATTCCTAAGTGTTTGGGATCTTTAGGAACATTGTCTTTAGTAGTTCCACACAATTAGCTTAACTTGGACTGAAAGCTACTAGACATCTAAACCCTGCACTGGATGAGTAAATATGTATTGCATACACATACTATATGATCTGAAGTACTGTCATTGTGCAAACAGGATACGTAACGTAATCTATGTTCAATTTTTCTATAGCTAAGATGAATCCGTTTGGTACGTAATGAAAACGATTATTGACAGAAGCAGGGATTTCTGTTATTTCTTGAAAATTGTCAGCACGCAAATTTCCTAAATGATATTCAAGTCATTCTGCTTTAATAGAGAGAGCTTGTCCACATACCAGCTAAGAAATGAAGCAGCAAAATGCTGTTCATCGAACAGAAAATGATCCAAAATGCTTTGAAATTAGTGTAAAACTTTACGTTAAGTTTGTATGGATTGAACTGCTGCTCTGTGGAAGCGGACAATGTATTACATGTATATGCGTGTGTCTGTGTGCGCATGTACTTCTGTCTGTATATACCAGAAATTTCCTATTATGCAAACCAGATGTACAAATTAGTTTTTGCATGTTTACAAGAATTCTACAAAATAAAATTCTACCATAGCAGCAGGAGCTCTTTTAAATACACATTCTAAAAGGTACGCACGGTTAATTTTAGGCGGAAACATTAAACGTCCTTATGGAAACAGAATTAGTAATTAGTAGGAAATAGTGAAGACTGAGATTCTTTGTATCTTTCTATTCAAAGTCCATTAACAGCTTAAGCTTAATTTCTAAATTCAAAGTAATGAAAATAGTTCAATCAGCAATGAAGTCTGAATGCATTAAAGTAGAATCGCATCTGTTTTCTACAAATCTTAATGAATAGACCTATCCCCCCAAAAAAAAGAAAGAAAAAAGAGAAGACAACTTGCTGCATTATGTCTTTTCTAATTAATGTAAATGCAGAGGATAATGTTCTTGTGTTTTCATACAGCAACTTAGGTGAGCAATCATTACGAAAGACTCAGCACCTCACCGACCGCAAATGTGAACAGTACTATGCAACAAGCTGTACCGAACAAAACTGGCTTTAAGCAAGTCCTCAATTTTTATGCCACTGATTTCTATAATACATGTTCTGAATTTAAAAACAAATCCCACCCTCCACTCTGCTAGTCCTGAGGAATGTTAACAAGACAACAGGAATAGTTTTGGCAATAGGCATCAGTCAGGTTACCCATTAAATACTCCAGAAGTTCTACAGGTCATGTCAAGCCTTTGGCTATAATTTTCAATGTCTTCCCTGTTTGTAGCTTACAACATAAGCAAACATCATTTCTGTAACCATACAAAAGAACAAACTGCTCCCCCAACCCCCCCCTTCATGAAGTTGTCCCTGCTTGAGGCAGAGCCTGGCGTGGCATTAAGCAGTTAGCGCGCTCCTAGGCCCACCGCGCGTGCCGCACTGCACGCCTGGCTCCCAGCGCCACCGGGGGAAGGAGTGCTGGTGCTCCGCGCCACACGGGAGCCCGACTTTCAGCACACTGACACGGGTTAGGCGGGAGCCACTGCAGCTCTCCGGGCACCGGCACCATCACGAAGGGCTTAGAGAGCAGCCGACTCCTTTCCTTCTGAAGACGCACCAGGGGCAAAGCCCACCCCTCTCCCCACCGCCTCTGGGATGGCCGGCAGGCGCAGCTGCAAGAACCAGACAAGGCCTTTCGAAGAAACGTAAAGGGTGCTGTGTCCAGAAGAGAAGCCTGTGTTCTTCCACTCCTACCGGTACCACACAAAAGGCTTTCTCCAGTTTTGGATGTGGCATAAAGCAGTCTGCAGAGGTGAACTTGGGCTAAGGGATCAGTGAGCGCAGCCCTGAAGTTTAAAGCATTTTGATTTCTTTTTTTGGGATACAGCTAATATTTAGTAACAAAAAAAGTCACCAAACAAAGCAAATCATAAGTGGCCAGTCTGCAAGTTCTGCTTACCGTCAGGAATTGTGGGGAACTGCTGTTCCTTCTGTCTGTCACATTCTTTTAAATACAAAAGTAACTGGTCAAATAGCCAGGTGGAAACCTGCTCATTCGGACTCCAAATCTGGGGCCTTGTTTTCCCACATATTCCCTTGCCTATTTTTAATCAATATAAAACACATATAAACACTTTTTCTAATTTCTTGTATCTACTTGCTTTATTGATTAAAGACTAACTTTGAAAGGCAGAGCAGTGAAGCGAGCCAGCCACTTCCGAACCACACAGAAGGAATGTCCCCGGCAGCTTCCCCTGTCCTAGTTCAAAGGGTATTCGCAGAAGAACATCTTGCTTCTCTTTGGCCCTCAGACAGTACTAATCCTTGTCATAAGGATGCCTGAGAAGACTGACAGCTAATCAATTATCTACTTTGTCCTTGTTATGCTCTGAGGAATTCAGCATGTCAATCAGTGAAAACCGATCCACTAACAGCTTTCATTTTTGTCTTAAACTCAACAGACTCAAAAGCTACAAGCCATGTAGTGTCATTTTGAAAGCCCTGATTCCATAACCTGAGGGTCTTTTAAGGGGAAAAAAGTGTTTTATGAGACTGAATGCATTTTAACCGCAAGAACAGGAAGGTTTATAACTTGTAATATATACATAAATATACAGTCACACAGCTATCACCAGATTAACTCGGAAGCAGCTCCACGGAAGTCAAATGCATGGTGCATCATACGAAACTGTAATGAGAGAAAATCAATACTAGATACTGGATTAGAATTGTGGCTTGAAATTTGGGATTTTTTAGTTTTCCTTTCAGTCATGTGTTTCCTTTATGGCTGTGAAAACGGATTAAAGCAATTAACACAGGCCTGTAATCTATAAAGAGCAAATTTGTATCACAGATTTCCAGACTGACCTCCTCCTCCTTTCGGGGTTTCTTTTATTCACGCAATTCAGATTCAAGTAGTTCTCTTAACAGTACTGTTAAAAATTATAGAGAACTTTTCTTAAAACACACTTCATGTCTGTGTTTGCTGTAAGTTTACTAACATCTTCAGTTTTCAGTCCTTTAAGCACAAATCAGGTAGGGTACATATATGCTTGAAACTGGGAATGTCACGAACCAAGTCTGACAATGCAGTCACCGATAGCGTGTATCTATCGGTTACAGAATGTTTTAGAATGTATTCCTCAGAAAGTTAATCAGCTATATGGTCTTTATATATAAGTTTCTAAAGCTTCATAGTTCCTTCTTATTTCAAACCACTTTGATGTTATTTCAGGTGCGCTTATACTCACCTCTACATTTTAAGTTAACTAATTTCACATGCAAGCAGGCATATCTATTTGTAAAGGTATCTGCGTCCAGATAGATTTCGCACAGCTCTCTCTGGTGTGGCATAATCGTTCCGGTGATGTGGGGGCAAGTGTGGCACTGAATTCATCTGAGTTTCATCAGAGCCGGAGAGACTCAAAAGGCGTTTTCAGTTTCAGCAGCTTTTCTTGACTGCTCTTACAGGGCACAGTTATACCTAGATTCTTCACAGGCTACGTGGCGTTCTCGCTCTTCACAATCCCCCTTCATCAGTACACATCCTCACCATGCTCAGCCCCGTCACTGTCACTCACTGCAACTTCGTAAAGCGCCTGCAAGATCACATAACGACTGGGATGATTCACTAGCTAGAACAAGAGATTTTAACCCCCTTTTACATTGCCTGAGGCGTTACCACAGAGGGGTCAGGGTGGGAGGTAAGGATCTGAAATGCTGTGCTTAACGAGAAAGCGTTTCCTGTCGAGATTTACTTTCAACACTTCTGAAATGCCACTCACACTCAGGGTTCAGCCAGGCGAAGAGGAGGAAGTGATTACAACCAGTTCAAGAGCTTAATTTCACTGAAAGACTTGGGTGCTTTGGGAGAATAACGTAACTGTATTTTAGATTCTACAGTATTCAGGTTTGAGAAACAGCCTTCATAACTTTTATGTCTTTATACCTGCCAAATTACGAGAAGACTTCTGCAGTGAGATACAACTCATTACCTCACTGACTATCTGTAATGTGTTTTGTTTTCACTTATGACTGCAAAATAAACAATCAATCAAACAAATCAATAAATACGAAGACAACCTTTGAGAAGGATGGAAGTGAAAGGAAAAAATCACTTAAAACTTGAAATAAATGTGATTTTTTTCCTCTACACAATAATATTATTGGCATTTCTGTGTGGAATTTTCAACGAACTGATTATTACTAATTTTAGGAAAAAACAGATAGGATAGCTTGACACTGACCTCATTGATATCACTGTAAATGATGCTACACTAGTGACATTAGTTAATGCTGATAATTAATAACAAGATATAATAATCAGTAATATTTTGAAACTCTATCACAAACTTAAAATTATATCAACATCCATGGGAAATAATGGTCGTATACAACCTTGAATTCACAGAGCTTCCTCAGAAAAGGCGCAATGGAAAAAATGCCAAAATAAACTAAATAATATACTCACTGGTGTACACTGTACTAGCATAGTTTCATAGTTACTATGATTATCAGAACTACTACAGTAAAGCTGTTCTAACCAAAACCTTAATGCATTATCTGCTTCGAAAAATAAGACACAGTTACTGTCCCCATTCCTAACTTACTACTTTACATACACAAAGAAGATGAAGCATGGAAAGATGGGACAGGCTGACAGAATTTAGCAAAAATTGTACAGTAGATCGGTATAGCTCCATGCATATAAACGCTTACGCCTCAGCTGAGGGAGGCAAATACTCCTTCCCGATCCTGAGGTCCCTGACACTGATGGCCCATCCAGCACCAAGATCTTCTGCATTAATTCTTTCAGCATGTAATGATCTGAAGACTTTTAAACAGATCAAACACAGAATGTGAAACTGCAGCAGAGAAACAAATTAATTTCAAACAATTTGCCCCCATCCGACATATTCCAGAGAACAGAGATTCTTCTTTAGACGATGAGCCCACAAATGCTGGGGGGTTCTGCTATTTTAGGCTTCCTCCTACATTCCTTACACCTGCGTAACACAGCACAGCTGAAAGTGGGATACAGCAAATGCCCGAGGACTCTCACCATGAAGTTCTGGTCCTGCCTGAAGCGAATGGCAGCACTGGGGGTTTTCTGCAGGCGTGGGGGCTCTACGAGGAGCATCACTTGATGAGCTATGAGGAGTGCCAGCTGCCTGCGCGTTCAGCAACAGCAAGGGCAAGGAGTGTCTTCGTTTCACATCGTGGCCAACAACTCTTAGATGTAGACGTTTTCTGTGTCTCTGTGCGTGGGTGTAGACGTGAAAGTGTGTGTGTGTACACACACCTAACATTAGGTAACACCCAGCATTATTCTATTTGGTAACTGTGTAAACCTCTGTCCCTCTCAGTTACCATAGCAACAGGGCACCGCGCTGAGATAGGAGTAGTCTTCCCTTGATATGATTTTGATCAGTTCTTTCTGTTGCAAATTAATATTAAATTGGAAGTCAATAATAAACGAAAATACTTTTCTAAGCAGCAACTGAGGATGAACAGCGGGAAGTATTAAGCAATTCAGCAGTCAGCCAGTTCCACTAGAAAACAGTACAATACAGCAAGCAAGCTACTGGTTTTTACGAAAACACCGTGGAAAATACTGCCTGCATAACGATAAGCTATGGTATTCTCTTCTGCATCTTAAGGCCTTCACTCCTAGCTTTTAATTAGATATTGCTGAACTCATCCTTTGTCTGAAGGACCTGCTGGCTCGAGGAGTCACATTGGTATCTATCCCCTGCACACAATCACCTCATGTAGCTAAAGCTATGCTTACAAGCTTCCAGGCAGAAAAAAGCCAACAACGTACAGGAGAAAAAGAATGGTCGATTACAATGAAAACAATGAAGGATTTACGTTAAAAATACATTGTGTTTGATGGCATTGTCTGTTTCCTTATAATTGTTTAAGAAAACATGAATTGTGTTTAAACTGCAAAACCATACGGCAGAAATGTAAATGTTTAATTTAATCTTGTAGAAAAGTGCTTATATGACTTTGGAGCCACTGAAATAGAAGTCAGTGAAATTTATGCAACGAACTTGCACGGTCATTTTTGGAAACGGAAGGTAGCTTGTCATGCAAGATTTACACCTAAGTAGATAGAAATAAAAAACCCCACGGAACCAAGAATCTCCCAGCATTACATGGTTTCCCTAAACATATATTCTTTCCCTTTTGCAAATTCTGACTACAGAGCAGACAAAGATTTTGCACACATGCTGCTGTTCTGATTACAGAACTCCTGACACGTACACCATGCACACACTCACACACATATTAAATGCAACGTATGCCTACCCACAGCTCTTTGTCTTAGCATGAATTCTTGGTGGCTTGAAAAGCAAAGCTGCAATGGAAATAAAAGCAGTGATCTCAATTTAGCCACGCATTTCAGGAATATGCATGTTTGTGTCTGCTACTTATCTCAATACGAATCGTCTCTTTGTAACAAGAGTCATAGAATTACAACTGAGACTCACATTCTTTCCTTTTGAATACGTAACTGTTCATTTTCTACCAGAGGAACTCTAGCCTCTAACTTTTAAAGCTCAGGTTTTTTTGTTCATGAACAAAGCGCCCCACCCTGATAACGTGAAAAAGAGAACATACTGTAAAGATCTATATGCTCACTCTATTTGAGTCATCCACTAAAACAATAGGAAAGAACAGAAAATTCCAAGTCAACAACTGATAGTTGACTTTTTACATTTGAGACAGCCTGCTCGTGAAAAACATCCCTGCATGGCATCCTCTGTCTCTAGGCAGACATTTTAAAGTTGTCTTACATCAAATGAAGCTTCTGCACCAGTTTTATTAGCTTCTTACATTATGCTTTGCCAAGAAATGTGAGACTCAAATAGCTATGTAAATTCATTAATCTCGTAAAGCAATTAGTGTAAAATCCAGTGACTGCTAAATGATTCCAAATGAATTAGTTGCAACATAGCATTTAATTTTCAGAGTGTGTTCATTTATTTATGTTACATGGCAAACTTTACAAGACAAATGCAAATATTTAGACCCTAATCCTGCAACTGCCAAAAAAGAAAACAGTTTTTCCTCACTGTTAGATCAGAACTGAAAGACTGGTTTCTAAGGACCAGATATTGAGTAGCCCACAGCAAGGGGGAGGGTTCAGAACAGCTCAACTGCTATTTAGGCACTTCAGCGTGCTTCGCATTTTCATAATTCTTGAGAAGAGACTAGCCACACTTGGGACATTTGTAGGCACATTTAAAAAAATAATATACACCCCAGGATGCATTTTACATCATATTGCCCAGCAACATGAGCACTAGGATTTTCCCCACAAAAACTATTCCCACACTACTGGAATAAAATTAGTGAAGAGACACCCTTTGAAAGAGGTCTCCTGGGAGGGGTTTTTTTTTTCCCCACTGCCAGAAAATCTTTTGTTGAACAGCGAAAGTAACCTGATGTGCAGCAAAGACGGCTTTTGTTCGTAAAGTGGTTGCCTTCTACACCTCACTGCATAAGGTGTTCACCACACCTTCTCACAGCCATGTCAGCAACCAGCAAAACTCACCTCCGACAAGAACGCCCACGGGAAGTCTGAGCCCGCTGTCCCAAGACATCACCGCCTTCCCAGTCTCATTAGCCACAGTGGACCTGTGACAGCAGGCTTTCATAAAACTCTATGGTTGGGCTAATTCTTGAAAATACAGTTTCAAATGTCACTTCACTGATAAATGGCTTCTCCCCTCCCCAAAGAAATACATTGGGTTAAAATGTTCATTTGTCCAACTGGCTGCTGTAAATAAATAATAAATAAATAAATACAAAATAATTGTTTGTATTATCCCACAAAATTTTATTCCAACTTTTAGAGGCAAGAAATAAATATGCATGCAGGTGTGTGGCCCTGGTACCATATTTAGAAACAGATTAATTTTAGATTGTTCATTTCCCGTAATGATGACTTAATCCTTTTGCAAGGTCACTGACATCTAATCAGCATGCATACACATAACACACGTTACACATACACACGAAATATAACCCAACACATAAATGTCAACTGCTGTCAGAAAATCATGAGAGAAATCTGTACACGTGCCTGATCTACTCCTGTGTGAGTCACATATATTTTAAATGAGAAAAAATAAGAAAATAAAGTTCATTACGTGACTAAACCAAGACAAAATCCACTGAAGTCAGCAAACAGTCTTTTGAATCTTGGACAACAAATGAGTCAGAACATTAATAGTGGAAAGCAACAACCCCTCCCACAGTACTAACAGCTGAATGAGAACAGGTAAAGTTCATCCAGTACGTTGGAGAAAAAAAGTTACCTTTCTCCCCTCTCCAGCTGTCACTGTCAAACCTGCGCACGAGAATCACTGTGTGCTACCAGTGTAAAACAGGCCACACGTGGCAACGGAAATGCGTATGATTAGTTACACCTTCTGGGCAACTTGACAGGCAGTGACCTCACCGTTGTACCTCCTTCTCCAGTAGCAGAGGTTTTTGTGGCAAAATCAGGAGGGAGGGAGTGATACAACAAAAGGGTAACTAACATAATTCCCAGGTTCTGGTTCTGGAAGTTTTACGACTATTTGAACTTCATGCTTTAGCCGTAGTCATACATTATGCAAACATCTTAATTTTCTAGAGGGCTACATGTTGGGAAATACAATATTTGAATCTGTGAGAAAGACTTCTCACTGAAATTAATACAGCCAGATCGTTTCACCGTAAGTTTCTCCTAAATTTCCCCAAGTATTCCCGGAGTCAACCAAACTTGAGCATATTTGAGCTTGTTTATCTCGCGATGCAAAGCTAATGTCGGCGTGTGTTGTTTAGTTACCTGCACAATGTGCAGTTCTGGCATGAAAAGCGCTGTACAGCAGGACAGTATGATACTGTCTGCTGTGATAGTACGACACCTTTACACTGGGAAGGCTTAGTCATTGGAACGTATTGTTTATAGATCATGCTAAATAACATTGTTCTTCACTGCTTCCCCATAGAAACGCCCTGACATGCTGTCAACCTGAGATTCGTAAATTGTCCATTTTGAATTGACACTGGTTTTGCAAAAGCACTTAATGAGTTTAAATTTGACATTGAGAGGGAAATCCATTAAGAGGAATAGGTAGAGAATTAATTTAACCAGCCTTTCAAACAACCAGCCTTGCAAACAACTGATCTGCAAGATGGTAATACCATGCTTACACAATTCTTTTAACTTCACTTCATAGCAGTAATTACTATCTTTTAACTCCCAGCACTTTGAGAATGGATAGTTGGAGTTTAATAATTCATACCAGTCTATTTTCCTCGATAAGGAGGCAGAATTTGTGAGACAGCGTAACATAACGTGATTTTGCAGTTCACATGACCGAATACTGTCTTTCAGAACTGGGCTGCACTTTAGCAATGAATGATTGCAATCGAACTTCATCAAGCTGGGTAGAAACAGATGTGATAGAAATGTGTAATGCAACACTTGCAAATATCTGCAGAGTGGGTGTCAGGAGGATGGGGCCAAGTTCTTTTCAGTGGTGCCCAGCGACAGGACAAGGGGCAATGGGCACAAACTGAAGCACAGGAAGTTCCGTCTGAACATGAGGAAGAACTTCTTCCCTCTGAGGGTGACGGAGC
>Ga0065711_1039071_pt1 | contig 18167 bp, 3 predicted proteins | sample Hoacrofraction12_FD_59098 | JGI IMG/M metagenome (GOLD analysis project Ga0065711, IMG submission 59098) | Hoatzin crop microbial communities from Cojedes, Venezuela - Epithelial fraction 12 v2 (version 2) | ecosystem: Host-associated > Birds > Digestive system > Esophagus > Crop | place... | reverse complement strand
TCCTGGGGTGCATCAAGAAGAGTGTGGCCAGCAGGTCGAGGGAGGTTCTCCTTCCCCTCTACACTGCCCTAGTGAGGCCTCATCTGGAGTACTGTGTCCAGTTCTGGGCTTCCCAGTTCAAGAAAGATGAGGAGATACTGGAGAGAGTCCAGCAGCGAGCTACAAGGATGGTGAGGGGACTGGAGCATCTCTCCTACGAGGAGAGGCTGAGGGAGCTGGGCTTGTTCAGCCTGAAGAAGAGAAGGCTGAGAGGGGACCTTATAAATGCTAACAAATATCTCAAGGGTGAGTGTCAGGAGGATGGGGCCAGGCTCTTTTCAGTGGTGCCCAGCGACAGGACAAGGGGCAACAGGCACAAACTGAAGCACAGGAAGTTCCGTCTGAACATGAGGAAGAACTTCTTCCCTCTGAGGGTGACGGAGCACTGGAACAGGCCGCCCAGGGAGGTTGTGGAGTCTCCTTCTCTGGAGATATTCAAGACCCACCTGGACAAGGTCCTGTGCAGCCTGCTGTAGGTGACCCTGCTTTGGCAGCGGGGTTGGACTGGATGACCCACAGAGGTCCCTTCCAACCCCGAACATTCTGTGATTCTGTGACAAAAGGACTGTTTCACTAATACACAGGTTCGTAGAAGCTTATATTACTAAAGATGTCATGTAAATGTCCTTTGCAAGTAGCTTTTTTCAGCAATGTAAGCAATTACCTTCCATCTTCCTCTCATCCCAACCTCTCCCACCCAATCCTGTTCTACCACCTCTGCATTCTGGCTACTTATTCCTGCTCATGCCACACCAAACTAAAATAGAGAAGTGATCCAGCTAAAAACACAGGGCCTTTAATTTTCTTGACAGCACTATCGTTTTGGTTGGTCATCATATCCTGAGCTGATTCACCATAAAGCCTCTTATGCCCAAAGAGCGAGATACAGGCTCAGAGGCGGGCATAAGTGACCAAGGCCTGGAGCAAGGCATTCACCTGCTTAAGCTGACGGGCCACAAAACCTAATGCAAGACCTCAGTGAGAGAGTGCTCTTTGATTGCAATGGGCATTGGCAGGCTTGTATGTAAACCTTCAGATTTCAGTTTTAGGTAAGCCAAGTGGTAGCTAAGGGCCTTCAGATAAAAAATTCCAAAACGGAATGTGGCAACAAGAGTGACAATGAATGATGTTAGATATTTGCAAGAGAGTGAAGGACAGTACTCACCCTGTAAAACTGGACCCTAAATACTTTGGGTGGGTCCTTGATCAGTTACTGTTCTGTGATAAGTCTAATTAAAAAGTAAAGCGCAATTCAATCTTGCATGAGTTGAAGGTCATGCCTGTACTCCTCTAGACTAGAAAGTTACTAACAGAAGTGTTAGTGATTCGTCACTGAACTTCAAGAGGGGACAATCTTGCAAACGGAGCGGAGGCTGCAAACCTCTTATCTGGGCAAAGATTATTTACTAATTTAGTGAATGAGGAAAAGCTTACACCTGAAGATGTAATGTTTGTGAGCATATGGCATCTTAAAGGCCAGAAAAATTAATTGGAAGATCTGTTGAAGATAATCTTAACACCTTGGAAAAACACTGAAAATTACTACATCACAGCTGAGTCAGAGGCCTTCTACAATTTGGCAGCTCTGAAAAACTTGGGGGAAAAACACCACCACAAACCAAACTCCAGTGAGTAATGCAGGCTTTTAGGCTGGCAAGAGAAACGTCTCAGTCACTTAGAATAGGAAGATTCCAATTGTTAAGTTTGGAAGTGAAATCATACTACGATTTCTATTTCTGCGAATCAAATGAAACTTACACAGCTTAGCTGAGCTCCCCTTGTAACTTTAAAAACCATTCTTTTTCTCCTTTTAGTACCTATCCATTACAACTGGGTTACTCCATCTTATCTTCAAACCCCCAAACATTACAAATCTGTAACTTCTCCATAGTAGCAGAAGACGGAGCTGCTCAGAGAAGAGACTTGCCTGACATCCTGCCTCGCCTCCAGGACACGGCAGGTCCCCCTCCTTCCCTGTGCTGGTGCTCAGGTGGCTGCTGCTGTCGCTGTGCAGACCAAGGAGAGAGAGCACAGGAGAGCTGGCATCTGCAGGAAGCAAGCGAGAAGGGAAAAACGTGGCACTGGAACAGGCCTGGTAAAATTAGACGGCCCTTGCACGTGGCAGATAATACTTTATTATCTTCAGGAGGAAATTCAGCCCCATAAGCTAGTGCTGGAGATCCTCCAGCCCAAGCATCCCTGGTTTAATGAGTAAAAAGCAGCAGCACAGGCTGACTGCCAGTAGCAGCAATGTGTCAGGAACCAGTCAGACATTTTGTGGCATGAGAATGCAGCACTAGGGTCTAGCTTAGGAAAAAGTCACAATTCCAAAGAAATGTAATTTTTTGGGGGGGTGAAAAGCAACCCTTAGGTACACCTTTGGCCCATATTCCCCATGCTCCAAAGCTGTATTTACATCTACATGATGTAATATATCATGTCTCCTACTCCACATAAAGTGACTTTAGCTCCCATTTTAGCTCCCCCTGCCCATCTGGACCTTGCCGGCAATTAATTCTTCCTCTCTAAATCACCTCTAGAACACAAGAGTTGTAGAAGCCCCATTAAGCTTGTCTCGTTTTATTTCATAAACCTGAACTCACCTGTGTTCTTCTTCCAGCAACTGGAATGCTCCATACCCTTTACATCAAAAAACTGGGCAAGATTCTCTTTGCATCTTCTCAAATGTGTGGAGTTTGGCATTTGGTGATTTTTTTTGTTGTCGTTACTCTACTTTCCTGAGCCAATTATTAGGGAACAGGGAAAAAAAAGGGAAAAGAGGGAAAAAGGAACATCTCACTTTGCTTTCTAATCAGCTTTCCCACCACTGATGCTATAAGCTTGAGAGAGCCAGCACTGCTCCAGCATTTGCTCTGGCTAGCTGTCGTCTGGGGAGGAAGGAGCTTCTTCTTTCATACTGGCTCCTGCTGTGGACAAGCTTCTCGCTCACGGAAACATCACCAGAAGTCAGAGCACCCCAAGACTGGCCTTCTGGAAGGAACAGATACTTGGCTAGTTTTGGGGTTGTTCTGGTTATTGTGAAGGTAGTCCACCTGTGTATTCATTATGTATACAAATCAACCAAGTTCTGCCAGATCCTTCAGACTGGTCTGGCAACTTGGAACTGGTATTATTTTTCCCCTGACCTTGTCCTTACCAAAGGGGTCTTAGCCACCTCTGACACTTGGTACATGAATCCTTACACATCAGTATTTCTTGTATCACTGCTATTTTTGAAGGGACTAATTCAAGCCTTCAGTAAAGTGCATTTATGTATCACAATAAAGCAAACAATAATGCAAAGTATGACAGAGAAGGAGAAAAATGGTACAAGAAAAGAAGGGGGAAAATACCCAGCATGCTAAGAAATCAGGTCTTTCAACACCTCAAATTAATTGTGCAGTTGCCTCATTTCTCACATTCCTAGCATCAAAAAAATTGTTCCAAGACTTTGAACTCCCACTCAGTAAAAGAAGAGCCTGAAACGTTTCAGTCGTCTTAGAATTTGCAGCAGATCTCTTAATAGAACCTGATGCTTTTAAAAATTTTTCTGCACAATGCACAACACATTTAGTAGCTAAGCTTTATTCATAGGCCCAACAGCAGCAGATCGAATGTCATTCCTTCCTCAAGTCCCCTACCAATACCGCTCTTGACAAGGGTAGGAAAGATGTACTGGGACAAGGTGATGTGCAAAGTTTCATTATATCGCACTCAAATTGCTTTTGTCCAGACCTTAGAATAAAGATTACTCAGCTGAGCAAGGGATGGCAAACTGGGCTCTGAATGCTCATGACTGACATAACCCTAAACCACTTTTTACATGCACCAGGCCAGTGCTGTAAGCGCCCTCCTAGGGTTCTGCTGCCTCCAGTACATTGTTTTACTGGTGTATGTTGGAAACACTGAGAACAAATCAAGCAAGTAGAAATGCTTATAGCATTTGTTACTAATTCCTGATGCATTTAGAAGATTTTTGTTCTGCTTGCAAGCAGTTGAACCAAAGTCCGCAGATTAGTTACTAAACAGCTGCAGAACAAGTTCTAGATTGTGTTGTTCATGAAACTTTTTTTTTTTTTTTAAAAAAAACACCCAAACAAACCCCAAGAAGTATCCACTATTATTTATGCTGTAGGATTGAGTCATCAGGTTAGTTACATGCAATAAAAACAAAACAAGCCTTTTGCCTTGGTCTGTGCGTAGAGCTGAACATTCATGCACAACTATTCTCCAAATGTTGGAAAAAATGAAAAGCCAATTACGCATCTACTAAGAATACAAGGAATAAATTGTGTTGGCATGGCCAAATAAAAGAAAAAGCACTCATTCTTCAGTGTTTTGCTCTCTGTAGTTAAGCTGGCCATCTGATACACTGAAATAAAGCCTCTCGTATACAAATACTACTAGAGAGGCTCCCCAGTGCAGCAGAACTTGCTCATTGTTTGAATATAGGAGTTGACGCTACACAATGAAAAGTTTCAGCTACTGAAACTCAGGATTTCCTGTCATTACAGTAGAATGAGGAATAAGTTTTTAACAGTCTTGTGCCTGTCCAAGATTTGGAACTCCTGGGACAACAGCTCAGTTCAAGTATTTAACTTCTGGCAGGGAAATCACAAAGTTAGCATATCTAAACTCTTAACAGACATGACAAAATTGGATCTTCACAGGAATTTCACCTGCCTCTTGAGAGCCAGGCTGTATTATACACTGTTACTGATACACAACATATACAGGGCACTTGCAGTTGATTTAGCCAGAAAATAACTATTTTAAAGAACGGCAAAAAAGCAACAGAAGTATTTTACCTGTCTACAATGTCTTAAATGACAGTCAGTGCCTTCACAGTAGAAGAGTTGTACTGTGTTCACATAAGATTAGCATACAAATCACCAGCCTCTAACTACTGAAGAGGACGTAGAATTTATCCTCCGAGTTTCTGTAATCCAAGAAGGGGGAAGAGCCAGGGATGAAGCATCTCATCTCCTTTTGGCCTGTTTAAGAAAAGTATCACTGCCACAGCTAATGAATTTACTGACAGCCATATTAACGGAATATGACACAGATTTCAGTACCACATCTGATCCTGGTACTAAAGGAGATAAGGCAGCATAATTAAAAAAAAACCCAAAAAACTCATCAGGACTAAGTTTCTTCTTGTAGTAACAGACATGCACTAGCTACTGTATTTGTCATCTGAAGATCAGGCGGCTTTCTAAGCCCATGCACCAACCCTAGGGACTGCTGCTTAGAATCAAGAACACGTAATCTGGAGTGCACCTTGAAAGTATTTCAAGAATTGAGATCAGTTGATAAGAAAAATAACAACCTGAGGGAAAGTTTAATTCACTTCTGTCCATTGTGATGTTATTCCACGGTCCATCAAGTATCTTGTCCCTTCTACAACTTAAGATGAATAAAGTGCGTAACAGAGACCTTGCTTCCAAGATTACAACCTTACAGACTACTCTGAGGCAAACACCATTTTAGTAACAGAGGTTGTGTGATTTCATCTATTTACAGGAAGACTGAAGTACTTGCTTCAGTTCCTCTCTATGCTCCAATTAACACTACACACTGACTACTCAGTTACACCCAGGAATTTTATTGACTTTGTCTTACTACACTTCAGTGTTAAGCTGTAGCCTTAACCCCTCACGCAGATCCCATCATTCTTAAATGAGGCTAAAGATCTTTACTACTTTCTTTGATTTTGTGATATTACTCATTTTATAGCAGAACTACAACCTGCTGGTACGCAAACTGAAGCATGGTGACTCTCTGAAATATGAACTTCTATACACATGCTGTAACTCAAAAATGTAGCGGCTAAACAAAGCTCACCTAAAACTGCGTATTTAAGTACTTAAAAGCATTTTAAAGAATTAAACCAATGAAATCTTCATCTCAATGAAACAGAATATTTCCTTCAAGGTAATAGGCCTAATTTGTTTCTAAGTATCTATTTTTTAATTTAAAGTCTACCTCCAACTTCTTCCTTGGAAGAGGAGATGGCGTTTAATTTCTCAAGGCGTTTTTTTGTTTTAACTTATTGGGACAACCAATACAATCTGTATTAGAGATCAGCCACCTCTTATGAACAAGGTGGTCCTCTTAAGGTTTATTTCAAGGAACTGCATTGCTAGAAATACGCATATTAACAGCTACTGATCCAATGCATGGATGTATCAACTTTGGCTAATACATAATCAGCAATTCATTAAAGGTGCAAACAAAACCCTACTCACCTTACACTGTCTCCTGGGTTCCTGTTACATACTGGAGACAGTTAATGATCATATTCAAGAGCTCTGGAATTTTCTCTGCTTAGTTGCGTTCACAGTAACAGTACTCCCTAGAAACTTAAACCTCAGTTACATCAGAAGCTGCCTTGGACACTGCTCTTAATGTAAACTAGCTTCAGTTTACCAGACTTTGTCACTAGATTTCTTGCAGCAAGGATAACAAGACCCGGGCTAGAAGTCAGACAGGAGGTTACCCTAAAACTGCAATGAAATCATGCTTTGGGTTCCTAAAGACGTACAATCAACAGAGTATTTCAATTGGAAGATTGAGCCGTATTGGTATCCATACAGCAGAAAGGCAACAGAAAAATAGATTTTAAGATACCCAATAGCAGCAGCCTCAAAATCATGTTAATTTGAGTCTTCTGTCCTCTTATACCTCTGTAGTTCAAAAATATGGAAGCAGACAGTAGCAGTTGCATAGAGCTGATTTTTTGGGGTGACTATCACCGTTAATATTGACTAAATCCCTGTACAAGTGTTCAAGTTGACTTCTCAGGTAGCCACCAACAGAATCTGTGATTCTCCTGCTAGAACACATATTGGTTTTCAGATATGGATACAACTATGAAACAGACATGCATGCTTTTCAGGCAGATCATATTTGTTTTATTACAATTTTTGTAACTATTAGTATTTTCATATCTGGATATCTTAAAGGGAGTTTTAGATTCACAACTTCAAAAGACACTTACAGAATTGTATAAGTCTTGATGACAGCTACACTACTGCACTGTATACAGCTTTGTTGCCCACCTTCCATGGCCCGCACTACATAGCTCCAAACAAGTGAAAATCTGAGACTGATGTTCACATTCAAGCTGCATGAAAGCTCACTAGTGGTAACTTGCAGTTCAACTATTTCAGGAAACAAGAAGAGCATACACAGAACTATACATTTTATCATTTTATTAGGAATAATTCCAAGTGGGTTATGAAGAAACTAATCCATTGAGTTTGATGAATTTTCCAAAATTTCTTTATGAAGATATGTTCACCAACAAACAGTAAAATTTCAGCAGAACTATTATACACTGGGCAAAAATAGTCAGGCTGATACCAAAAAGCAACATGCAACATAAAAAAAAAAAGATACAATAGAAAGGAAGACAATCTGCTGAATATTAAAAACAACCTCAACATGAGCTCTTCGCAACCAGCACAGAACTATTCTACCCATCAAATCCAATTCACACAAAGGCAAGTTGGGCTGACAGACCCAAGGATTAATAAAATGTTCCTCAGTGCAGTAGATTTGTATAGTGTTTTAGAGCATTTCCTTGGCTGGAACAAGCAGTATTAGGAATTCTTTTTGGCAAGGGAGAGAAATAAATACATACGGAATGCTACATTTTTAAATCAGCAGACTGTCTGAGGAATGAAACAGGGCATCAGTAAACTAAAAGTAGCAGGGAGGAAAAAAAAATTAAAACATTAATTTATTTGGGCTCAAGAGAGTATTCAAAACAGATCTGAAAGATGTCACAATAACTATATTCAGGCATTTAGACTAACAAGGGCAATAAAATCAGAAGATACACTTTTTCCAAGTTAAGGAGATTTTTACCCAAGCATATTGCTACCTTTGCAACATGTAGCTCGGTAAACAATAATTGGCAACAAAATAAGTTGAAACGCTGTAATATTCTGCCCAAATATCAGTTCCAGATACTGTAATAACCAAGATGCAAACTAACTCAGTTGTAACAAGCCTAGACCACTTATATCAAACATGTCCCTGGTGAAAGAGTCATCCAGTTTGAGTTAGCGTTTTGAGAGTTCATTTGACAGCCAGTCAAGTCCCTCATACAGACCAGTTCCTTGCGTAGCACAGGTAGCCTGGACATACCACTGTTAATGCAGAACACAGACAAAGATTATATTTACATAGTGACAAAATGCATTTTAAGTTATCACAGTATATGACACTCAGATACACACTCAAACAGTGGTCTTCAAATGCTGTTTTGTGCTATAAGTAGAGTCAGTATTGAGCAAATAGGAATTTTATAAGTTTTAGAAAGTATATATAAGTAGATGGGATTCAGATGTTATTCAAAAACTCGTTGGCCTACCAAATGCTAGAACACCGTTTAGTGCATCAAGAAACAAGTAACAGAACTTGCTTTTAGTTCAGATGCTGAAAACTAGCTTCTTGTTTCTGAAAGACTGCTCTTCTTGAAATGGACGCGGAATTCTCTAAATTAACAGACCCCTAAAACGTCTTTATGGATACGATCTTAGTGTATCCACATACAGACATTAAGTGAGTATTACAGAAGGATAGATGGTTTATGTGAAGCAACCCTCTGTCTCAAAGGCTTGTGCAGATGGAATCTAACGATTCAGGAGCTACTTAATTTCCTCCCATCTTTGTAGCGGTGAGAATGCAGAATGCATGTTCTCCCCCAGAATAACAAGTATTGGGAAAACAGGAAAACCCACCATATACTATGTCAAACACGTTTCACAGCTATATTTCAGTGACAGACTGAAATACTTGTATTTTTCCACAAAAAGGTGAGAGATAAAACAACTGCAACAGCTGTACACATTGGATTATACTTCTAAATCACTTATTTTTAACAAGGACCTTAAACTATGCACTACAGAGTTTAATAGCAGGTATGTGCATCTTTCTACAGAAAGAGGTGAAAACTTCCCTTTCCTTTAAATGGAAGATTGTGTTTATGACCTATAATAAAGGAAGACAAGAGTACAACAACCAGGAAGTTTAGCACTTACAGTTCTGTTACGCAGAGACTGAAGACCTAGTTTATCTGTCATTTCACTGATTGCCATGGCATTTGGCAGATCTTGTTTGTTCGCAAACAGAAGCAGCACTGCATCTCGCAGCTCATCCTCCTGAAGCTAACAGAAAAAACGGTCATGTTATTAAAATAGTTTAGTACTTCAGTTAGTTCACCAAGCACTAAAGAAGTCTAAATACCAGTTTAAGGGTTATAAACATTTTCATTCTTGCTCCTGAAGTCATGAGTAAGTACTGAGTGAAATTTAACTAGTAACCCACAGAACCTCTCCTACAAGTAAGGAAATAGTCTTTCAATAGGCAGTTTAAACATATCAGCAGCTTGCTGCTGAAATTCTTCGTATCAATTTGTTTTTCCAAAATTCTTTATTAATCTGCTGTGTTTCTACTAAGGTTTTATGAAGGAAAGGTAGGTTCTGACACATTAGTAGTTCTAGAGCTAAAGCTCTCTACAGAGTTGTAGTTGCAACTCAGTGCGCTATGTGACCCAGAATTACCAGGTGAATACAATATGCACTGTAAAACTCCCTAAAATTTTAAAATCCTAAATCTCTTAGGGAAGCTGACATACATCCAAAACTACGACAAAGTATAACAATCAGATTTCAGAAGGTTATCGATATTTACCATTTTCTGCAGCTCTTCTGCTGCTTCCTGGATCCTCTCTCTGTCATTGCTGTCTACCACAAAAATGAGGCCCTGTAAGAAGTTAAGCAGTTTTGAAAACCCAGTGTAAACATGCAGCACTATTATAAAAACAAAAACCTCATACTGAGTATTGTGACTGTCCCCTCTCTTAAGTAAGCAAATTTGACAGGAATTTCTGTTTAAGCAACACAAGATGTCTGAACAAGTAAGCAGTAAGTTTCAACTGCAAAATAAAGCTAGGCCTTCTAAATTAAAAAGTTAAACAACACAAATGTCAGTTCATAGATTAGTGTGGGATTCTTTGGCTGGGGGTGGGAGAGACACCAGCAAAATTTCAGAACTTCTCTCTCCCTTTTCACTCCTTGTATCATGTTAAATGCAGCAAGAGAATCACAAGTGCTTCACCATCTCACATTTCACTGAAAAAACCCACACTCTTAAAAGTAAGGTGTGAATTTGTTTAAAAGTTTGTACCAAACTGTATTTATAATGGTATCTCTGTTATTAAAGTGTCCTCCTTCCACACACTACTTTCAAAATTTTAGTCTGAATGCCTTACATTTTGTCATTCTCTAAGAAAACAGAAGCATCTTTCAAAAATATTTAGTAACAGGGCTGAATAAGGAACTGAAATTAAGTATTACTCTATTCACAACAGTACTTTGCTAGCTCCTTTTCATGAATCCAGACTTCTCCATTTGTCTGCACCAATCACATGCATTACACTGCACAGAAGTTTCTTGGAAACAACTGAAAAGTCAACACAGAAAAAAAAACCAAACCAAAACTAAAAACAAACCTCTCAGTCTCCTGATACAACTTACCTTACTACCTGTGAACCAAAGGAAAGAATCACATTTACGTCACCAAAAATTACAGCAATCACATTGCTAGGAAGTAGAAGCTTTCTAATCAATCGGTAACAGTATCTTTTATGACATTTTTAGATACTCAGCATACTAAATACACTGATATAACACAGCAAAAGCTGTGTATTTTAAAGCTGATTAGAAAAAAATAATACACAGAAGGATGTTTAAACAATTACATTTTTAATATATAAGCCAGTGCCAGTTCAAACAGATCAAAGCATGGACACAGCAAAGTTGAAGGGTTCCTCACAAACCAACCAGCTGCTCTGGCACATTTCAGAACACTGGCAGATCCTAAAGGACTTCATCCTCGCCAGGCTACACTCACGACTCGACTGGAAGCCTTCAGGGTAACAAATCAGCTTCAACTAGAATAAAATCTGGGCATCCCTTAGAACTTGCAGGAAGTAGCGAGAAGCCCTTCTGAAAGGAAGGGACAGAAGACAACCTTCCACGTATAATGAGACTTTACAAAACAGGTCTTTAACGACTGCCATCTCAGAATTCTTACCTGTGTGTTTTGGAAATAATGCCTCCAAAGAGGTCTAATTTTATCTTGACCACCAACATCCCAAACTGTGAAACAAATGTTTTTATATTCTACTGTTTCCACGTTAAAACCTGAAATAAGAGAGTCAAACAGTTAGAAATAGTTAATGCTAATACCAAAGTGTTAATTCTAATCATAGTAAAGATAGTTATATCCCGAGTTATATTTCGCCCAAATATATATAAAATGGCTTATCAGAATTACTAGATCAAGAAGAAAATTGACTGAATAGAAAAAAAAAAATAATCAAATCCAAGTACACCACCTTTGGTTTGGCAAGAGTTTCAGCCACAAACAGCCAGAGGTTCATGGTGTTCGGGGGAAGTACTGCTACCTGACTTGCTCCTATACTCCTGAGCATCTCCTACTGGGCACTGTCAGACACAGGATTCTGGTCTAGATGTATCTTTGGTCTGACACAGCTACGTTACGGCAGTGCCACAAAGCCCATGTTTGTCTTGATTCTTACACTAACAGCAAAGACAGCAAATTCCTACACTCTTCAGAAGCCCACCTGTACAACACAAATTTAGAGCAACAAGAATGAAAATGTAAGAACTGGTTATCTTACCAATAGTGGGAATTGTGGTGACAATTTCTCCTAGCTTCAGTTTATAAAGAATAGTTGTCTTACCAGCAGCATCCAAACCAACTAGAATAAACAGAAAATTTGATTTAGTTCAAAATATGAACTACAGCCTGCTAATTTAAAAATATGCCATTTTACATACAGAGCATTTGTGGGGTTTTTTCTGAGAAGAAACACGTTTTTAAACACTCTTAAGTCACTGTTGATATACTACTGTATGTTTCTCCCCATCTCCTCTACCCAGTGCTGAGACAGGGAACAAGCAATGAAGAAAACAAGCTCAATAACACACTTCCATCCACAAACTACAGGCTCACAAGCTTCTAGTCATCTTCCTTAGTACTTGTATGACTTACATTAAGTTTTATCATTCACTTTGAAAGTTTCTGCTGTGTAAGTATGGATGGTTTTAAATGCCTAGCAACAACCTATAAGCAGCACTCAGTTTCTAACTGATCACGTTTGCTACTTCGCAGTCAAATCGGGGAAGGTCTCGCTTACTCAACCTTCAGCTAAGGCCAGTTTCACATGCACCTCAACCAACGGGAGCTGGCACTATAAGCGGAAGGCACTTCAGTCTCCCTCACTCCAGCCTCTTGTCCCTTTGCCAAAACATTTCTTTTGCATTGACAAAACAACATACATTAGTCATCTCCAGTAGTCCCTCCGCATCTACCCCAAGGGCTGTAACTCCTCTTCAGCATACCACTTCCATTCACTGAGATCCACTAGGATGCTTTCATTAGGAGTCTCCAATTTTGATCTTTAAAGAACCACAGAATGGTAGGGGTTGGAAAGGACCTTTGCAGATCATCTAGTCCAAGGCCTTCTGCACTGAAATTTGCTCTTCTGCTTCTACAACAAAACTTCAGCTTGCTGTTTTTCAGTGTAAGCTATGTAGTAAATACATGATCCTTAAAAAAAAAAAAAAAAGCTGGAGCCTCAAAGACATTTTTTGAGAATCACCACCAACATTGCAGGCATACACGGCAATTTTCTAAAACTGTTTGTGCAACTGCTTATTGTTAGGCATTTCAGAACACATAAGAGCAACTCAAAATACAATTCTTTACATTAGACTCCAATGCCTAGCACATAAGCACCTAAATATACAGTAGGTACTAAACACCACAGCAACAGTTTGACTAAAATGTCTATTTGTGAAACCTAAAATAGCCAATAAAATTTCGCCCAAACAAAAATAAAACCCCTATCAAAGAATTAATTACATAATACTTGCACAAGAAACCAAATGTTCTCCTTGTTTGATAACATTCTTAAGTGCTCTAATTTCCTACTTGGTGACTGTGATATATTAAGCTTTAAGTGGTTTGATTACTTGACTATTAATAATACAATTGTTTCCTTAACGTTGCAATAAAATGGAATTTGAAATTACCTACTTATTCAGAATGAAGCCACCCACTTAAAAAGCCTCCTCCTTCTCAAGGCACAAACTGCTGTCACAGCAAACTAATTAAAAAAAACTATCTATAATTGTCCTACATTCTGATACTGTGAACAGGATTATACATGCCAATGCAGTTTCTTTGGTACTTTCACTGAATGTTAAAAAAAAAAAAAAGTTGGTCTAATTGTTAAGTGTCATGAAGGGGGCGAATATCTACCATCAAAATGAAAGCTTCTTGAGGGGTAATAAACTCCCTAAATGCTCAAATTAAAATTTAACAGTTCTAAGTTTGCTATTGTCTAAGTGTTGGTCTTTTTTAGAACCACACACAAGCATGAACAAAAAAAAAAAAAGGCATGGTGCAGCAGAAGTTTCACAAGAGCTTGCAAGTCATGAAGCTTGTAAATTTTAGCATTTTCCCTACACCAATAAAATGTCATGTAGCCTTAGAAAATCCCTTAAACTAACTCTGAAACCCTCAAATACTCCACCTATGCCAAAACCCAATGTTTTTAGCAGCACAATGCTTGAAGCCCAACACTATTCTCACACAGCTCAGCTTCAAGTGAGCATTTGTAGGATGCCTAGATCTTTAAAAGAAAACATAATGTATGTACATGATACTATGCGATAGTTTTGCAGAAAATTAACATTGTTTAGTGAACCACCAATTAAAGTTACACACTCACACTCTTCTCCCACCTCTTCCCAAAAAATCCCAATCAGTTACCAGTAGAACAAACACTGACAAGATTTGTTAAAATTAGCAATGCAAGAAAGATGGCATTATCCACACAAATTGGTTTAGCATATTTAGGAGTTACATTAAAAATACAGATAAAGACAAAGAAAAAGCTATTCTCACTTCAAAGAATACACACAGGATATCAAGAACCACTTGAAGACACAACTCAGAGTTAAGAAATTAGAGACTAGTCCAGAACTTTAAGCTATTTCCTAAATTTAAGAAATTATTGCCACAGTTGTCCACTCTGCTCTTCTGCCAGGAGCCACCACCAGCTCCATGGTGCTGGCAGAAGGCTACATCAGCTGTGTAAGCGCAAAGCCCAGAGACTTCCCTGAAATCCACTCCTAGCCACAATTCTAATTAAACTGTTGGACTTTGCATTGAGGCAGTGTTATGGATACATGTATTCTTTTTCTGACTCCACACTTGAGACAGGAGCTTTTAACTGAGGGAAGGCAATTTCTTCAAATCACCATAACCTTATTTGCAAAGACTGCCTCTTTTAGCCAAATTGCAAATGTTATGAAGTCTAAACAAGCAATAGTCATCAAGAGCACAGCCTCCATTCATGCTTCTTACTCCAATCTGCCATTTATTACCCTTTCTAGAACAAGAAGTATCAGAGCACCAAATCACATTTACTCTTCTGAGTCGCTTGGAAGAGTCTCTATCACTTCCAGTAGTCCAAGAATAAACACGTTTACACTCACACCAGAACACTAGATGTAAATATATGGGCTACTTCCCTGTCAAAGTTTAAGTTGATTTAACTATCAAGATTAAAACCTAAGTATTAAATCCCCAAATAATGTAAAGTATGTTTCTGATTCTACATTTTTCACTCTGATTCCACTGCCTGACTGACCACTGACAAGACCAAAGTGTAAGAATCTCAATGTAGGATATGGCGGTCAGCAGTTGTACCACAAAGCATTACACTACAAATGGGAAGCAGAGACTTGCACTTGCAAGCATTTTATCTTTAAACCGAGTCAAACATCCTCTTCCTCTAGCCAGAGAAAAAACATCTACAATGCCTTCAGTCGCTGTTAAAACCACTGTGGTTGTAAGCCCTTTACTCCTCTTAAGAGCATTTTATTCAGTCTGTCAGTCGTGTTTCTAAATCGAAGTGGTTTGTAGTTCACTTGTCCCTGGGAACACCACCCCTGTGACCACATCACATTCCTCATTTACCAACTTTCTACTTTGATCACTGGCGACTGAAAGTCAAGCAGCCAACACAAAACTACATATAAACTATAGACGCAGAAAAATTGAGAATTGACCTTTTAAATTCAAGACTAATAGATGTTGGTTGTCAGATTGAGATTTCCAAAGTTTCCTGTAAAAAATACTGTGCTGCTGCTTCCAACATGAATGTTTCCCATAATCAAAGAAAGAAAAAGCTTCTACTGTATTTAACCAATTACTGATACTCATGTTACAAACAAAAGCCAGCTTAAAAAAAAATAAAAATTTAACAAATCCCAGTTTACTACAGGTTTGTATTCCTTCACTCTTCTTTCACCTTTATACCAGATCACAGAATCGCAATCACAGAATATTTGCCCTTTATGCACTATTCCTCTTTCAGGTTTAGTTTCAATTGGATAAGTCGTTGGGGGACATGAAGGGGTCATTTTCAACACAGCTCCTCAAGAAAACACACTAAAAAAACCCGAACTGCATGCAAACCAACTGTGCTTAAACAAACAAACAAAAAAAACCCACACAAAAACCCCAAACAGCTAAACAGTTTTGAGCTGTATGGTGACACAATCCCCAAAGAATCTGACAATTTTTTTTCCCCCCAACGTATTTAATAATTACCCTTGTATTTTAAGCTCCTGAGTAGCTATTATCTCAGTTAACACTTGCACAACCACACCAAGACACAGAACACTAAATTATGATACTGAAAGGTGCACAATGAATCAGTAACTTTTTCAAGCACAAGAAACTACGAGTAAATAGTTTTGCAGATAGGTACACGCAGGGTTAGGACTCAGTTTTTCCACTCCAATGCACTGGCTGCCTAGTCTAAGTCATTCAAGCCTATCCTACAGTTATTTCTTCTCCTTTCCCTCATGTTACTTCCATCTATAAAGATGTAGAAATTATTTTACATTCATTCCCACAGAATCACATTAACTTAGTATTTCTGTAAAATACTTAATTATACAAGTGTAGCTTTTTAAAAAAAAAATTTCAGTAATAGTATACCATTAAACGTCCACTTTTTACCATAAATGTAGTTTGAGAATACAAGAGAATAGTGTGTCATGTTTGCTGTTGGTAATGGCACCTGATGAGAAATAGTCCAGTTCTGCAGAACTCAATAACACAAAGCCTGTCTTAAGAGCTAAATGAATTCTACTTTCTCTTGAATCCTGCAGAAACAGAAGATGGCTGTGAAAGGGAAGCCTGAATTATAAATTAATCACTTATTCATTACCAACTCACCCATGTAATGTTTTCCCCTAAATATTTCTCCATAAACACCTTACCCCATAAATTTGCTTCACCGGTATACTACTTAAATGCCTAGCCTTGTCCAGCTCATTTTCAAATCATAAATTGAAAATTATCACCTTGAGGAAAAGTTTAATTCAGTGCCAGTATTCATTTAAGCATCTCTCCTCCAAGTGCTGACACATAATGTAGAATGCTACAAAAAGCTTCTTTTCTGTGCTACAGGTACAAACCGCTGATGTGATCTCCAGTATAACACATTCTGCTTCCAAACATCCAGTTTAGGTCCTGTGATATACTCTCATCACAACACACCAAAAGCTTTTTACCCTCTTATTCTACATAATAAATATGGAGCAGTCTCATGCTCTGATCCAGTCCTGTATTTGAATATAATCCATGCCTTAAAATAAAAATCATTAAAAAGACGCAGTTGAACCAACTGCTGGAAAGTGGAGCTCCCTAACTCCTATCTAACCTAATTTTGAACTAATTACCTACCAACGAAGAAACTAAAGCCTTGCAAGCTGTTTTAATCTGTACGGCATTGCTTTCCTGTCTTCATTATTTTGCAGAATGCAACAGAACTACAAATACCATAGACACTATCTCATCCTGCAGCCAAGGTCTTTTGAATATTTTACTTCATTCATTCAGAGTCATATGAAGAGGCTGGCTGCTAGGGAGACAGTCAAATCACTTCCTTGAAACCAACAGATGTACTATGTTGTCTCAAAGACAAAAATCACTCAGGTTATTTTGAAGTGGATGAGAGTCTCTAATTTCAAGCAGTGAAGATACAATAAAAATTACTGTGCATGTAATAAAGACCTCTGTCATCACTAAATGCATGGAGAACATGGAAAATTGCAACTAAAAAAAAGCTGCATTATTGTGTCTGGTGTGCATACACAAGCAGTGTTAAGGATGAGCAGTGTACCAAGAAGTTTCACAGTTGGGATCCAGTCCCATTGCTGGCTACACTGAGATGGGCACTTCGTGTCATTTCTCAGGAAGCTCCTTCAGTCTACGACCACGAATCAAATTCCATTCACTTTGGTAACAGCATTCGAGAAAAACGTGGGGGTTAAGATCTGTCTGTACATACAGCTTGCGGGGATGGGCAGGTGGGTGGAAGCAGGCAGGGAAGAGCTGAAGCGGAGAAGGAAATACCGAATGCAGTCTGCACTTGCTTTGACCTTTCGAACCGTAGTCTTACAAGAGAGAATCTTCAAGAGCCACCGGCTTCAACCCTTACAGTCTGCGTCAAGAGGACCAGAATCTGATTCCAAATAAATAATTACAGGCAGACAATAAAACTAAACAAGCACCAAAAGACCAACCTACAGGGTTTTATCGTTTTGTACGTGGGGTACAGCAGAACTGCAGAGCACAGATGCCGCAAATCGGCCTTTCACAAGAGGCAGCGACGCACCCGCCTCAGTTACCGAAGACCGGCCATTATACGGCAATTTGCGAAGCTCTTGGAGTCACCACCTCCCGCCGGAGCAGCCCCTCCGTCCGGGCTGCGGCCTTGTCTCCGGGCCGGCCCCGGGAAAGGGACTCCCCGCGGCTTCTCCCCGGCCGCCGGGCACCGGCCTCCCCCGCCGCGGCCTGATCTTTGTTCCACGGCTCCGCCGGCTCAAGGCAAGCGGGAACGCCGGTGCGGGGAGCAGGGGCCGAGGCGCCGCAACGCCCCGTTACAGCCCCACAGGAAGCCCCCGGAGCAGCGCGGCCGCGACCCCCGACACCGGGACTGGGGC
>Ga0065711_1039069_pt1 | contig 18167 bp, 9 predicted proteins | sample Hoacrofraction12_FD_59098 | JGI IMG/M metagenome (GOLD analysis project Ga0065711, IMG submission 59098) | Hoatzin crop microbial communities from Cojedes, Venezuela - Epithelial fraction 12 v2 (version 2) | ecosystem: Host-associated > Birds > Digestive system > Esophagus > Crop | place... | reverse complement strand
GGAGAACCTCCCTCGACCTGCTGGCCACACTCTTCCTAATGCACCCCAGGATGCCATTGGCCTTCTTGGCAGCCAGGGCACACTGCTGGCTCATGGTCAACCTGTCGTCCACCAGGACAACCAGGTCCCTCTCCACAGGGCTGCTCTGCAGCAGGTCCACCCCAAGCCTGTACTGGTGCACTGGGTTGTTCCTCCCCAGATGTGGGACCCTGCACTTGCCTTTGTTGAACTTCATCAGGTTCCTCTGCGCCCAACTCTCCAGCCTATCCAGGTCTCACTGAATGGCAGCACAGCCTGCTGGTGTATCCACCACTCTTCCCAGTTTTGTGTCTTCCTTTTAACCGTACCAGTACTTTTCCTTCCAAATTTAAATCACATGCATCTTCCCTAAGGAAGCTGTATTACATTTCACAGCACAAATGCAAAGGGTGTGTGTATATATATATACATATATATAAAATCTTCCCCCACCCTGGATTACTCTAACTCAATAACCCACCTCCGCCCTCAGGATTCAGTAAATTCTGAAAGCCTCTACCCGGAGTTTTAAGCTGTAAAACCTCTCCCCAGGTCTAGCTGGTGATTATTTCCTTTTCTCCACTAAGATTTCTGATCCAACAGGCTTTTTTACATAGCCTTTCCAGGCTGAGAAGTGGAGTTATTATTTTTATAAATGGGTGGATGGGAAGGGTCATTTTGCCTCGAGATACTTCCCTTCCAGGTAGTCTTCAAAAGTGAAAGCAGTTCTTTTATTTGCAGGAATTGTCAAATTATTTTTATCACAGTGTTACAATTCTGAGACCTTTTGTCCCCAAGCCATCATCTGCTAAGGAGTTTATTACATACCAGCTGGTAATATCTTTGCTTGTATCATTAAGGTATTTCCCTGAAGTCTAGTTTCCAGTAACCCATTGTTCTTTGTTTTTGCTGGTGATACACTTTAATAGTTTCTTTGTGGGCACCGACTATTGTATTTTGGAGATTATTATCTCCTAAAAACCTACAGTATGTCATTTTATAGAGTACAAATGGTACAGAATGCAGAATATTGGAACAATAGATTTTTAAGTAGCTTTTAAAAAGTTTTAAATAGTTTAATTTAAAAATATTTATAGCTAATCTTTGTATAGAAACTTCAGAAAAAACTAACTAAATCCACAGCCAGAACACAATGATGTAGTTCTACAGAAGTTACAGCAGTTTATGCCGTGTTTATGTCTACACATTTTCATGTCTTTGTAATACATCATTTAACCTTATTTATACCAGGTGATGTAACCAGATAGTATAAGAGCATAAGAAAGCAGTCACATTGTTTCAGCTTGAAATATTCCTTCTAGCTTTTTTTTCCAATTTACTGTTACCTTCCTTCCTACTTGCTACTTATTTTCTATTCCTTCCTGTCTTTGTATACATTCAGAATTTCAGCCATTTTTAACTCCCATTTAGGATTGTTATTAAAATATAAAATAACTGTTTATTCCGTAATTACTCTTTTCAGCTCAAATTCTATTCACTTTCACTCTCTATGACACGCAGAATCATGGCAGCACTTGAAGAAGGCCTTCCACTCGTTTCTGAGGTGCACAAAGATCGGTCTGTACACTGGTGATTTTAGATAAGCCCTATCCATTTTCCTGGATGAAGTCAATAACTGTGCTCCCTACTCTTCACACTGATCAAAGCACAACAAATTGTAATTTGGCAATGGAAAATTAAATCAAGACAACTACTGAACTTCTTTAGTCCTGTGCCATTTAAATCTGTCATCTCTTTTTTAAGGTCATCAGTGGTGGGAGAATGTGTATTTTTATTTAAAGAGCAATCATCATCATTATATTTTGACATCTCAAAAATGTCACTGTCTTTCCTCTGAATTGTTAAATAAAAATAAAATAACTTTTCTACCTTCTTTCAACAGCCGGTATGACTTGGTCCCAGTATAAGTAAGGAATACATAAGAAGCAGACAGGAGCAGCAGCAAGTCAAATCAGGCAGAAGGCAATTCCCAAAAGAGTGACTTCTGTGAGTGGGAGAGGAAACAACTGAACCATTAATTTAATGTTTTTCTAGTCTGGAACATCAAAAAAATATGTAATTCAGAACACAGAGATCCTCTCACCTTGAGGGCTTGTTGAGTAGCCCCCATGAGCTGCAGTAGGTGCTCCTGCAGCCTTTATGTACAACAGTGACTAGCAGTGTGATGTTGTCTCCATGATGTACGTCAGTGTATCTTGGGAAGATGTATCTCACCAGGATATCCAATGACATTGTGTCATTCTCACAGGTATACAGGTATGAGTACAGGTACAGATATAGATATGTGCACTTCCTAAAAAACAAGGCACATTAAAATGGATTTTCAAATAGCACATTTAATGAAGTCCCAAGGCCAGCTAAACTGCTATGGGTCAATTCCTGTGTAACTAAAAATCTAAATAGAGAGGAAGGTAGGAGCAGAGCCATCTACAGATCGGACTTAGAAGAATGAAGGATTGTAGTGGTACGGTGATCTGTCTCTATTAGTAAAACAAAAGGTTGGAAAAACCCCCTCTCAGACAGCTGGCCTTTGTGTGTGATGAATGCTAAAACTCTTATGACTTGACTCATATGAGGAAAACGTTTTTTTTCAGTTCTGCAAAATAGTATCATTGACAAAGTTTTGTAAATGTCAAAGATTAAATGTTGTTAATAGCTGGCTTTTGTCGCTCCTCTTCCAGCAGAGAAGAAACAGATTCCCATTAGGATGTGCTGGTGTGGCCTGGTCACTCCTGAGCCAGCCAGGCCACTGGGGCCGAGGATGCCGGGAGCTCAGCATGGGCTGACACCAGAGTATATTTATTTACGTTGTGGGGAAGAAGTCGGAATCTCGGTGGTTCTCCACAGTGCCATGGCAACAGTGGCTCAGACAGATGCGTATGGCTCCCATGACTCCGGAGCAACTGTAATCACAGCAGGCAGCGCAGAGTCCCTGCCCAGGGTCGGGCAGCTGGGGGCATGGCGTCCCGGGCAGGGCAGTGGGCACCGGAGAGCGGGCGGCCAGGGGCATGGCATCCCAGGGGATGCCCGGTGGCTGTGGGGACAGACCCAGCTGTGGGCAGGGCAGTGGGCACCAGAGAGCGGGCAGCAGGGATGCAACAGGAGAGGCAAACCGCATCGCCGCTGGATTTGCTGGTGGTTGCAGCCTTTACAGAAACGTAGCTGTGCTCCTGGAGCCTGGAAGCTCTCGTGACAGAATGTTTCCTTCTCAGCAGTGCAAACACCAGAGGAAAGGGAAAAAATGCCACCTGCCAATCTGAAGATGCGCAAGAACCAAGAAGAGGAGCACAGTCAGGAAAAAAAATGTCCACTCCCAATCATGCTGAGATAGGCTCCAGCTCTCCTTTTTGGAAATATAGGACTGGTGGCATGGAAAACTTCGCTACCTAAAGATTATTAACAGATCGAAAAAAAGCCCTCCTGTAATCCATAGGGATCTGTCAACTATCACTGCACTTTTGAAAAAAAAAAAATCAGTAGTTTTCTCACAGTAGTCCCAATATCTGGCTGTGCAGCATACAAGAGAAACAGTATTAAACGTCATAGTCTCCTGAAAGACGTTCTTCGTAAATACTACTGGGTCCAGGAATTTCGCCTTTGATTTTGATGAAAGCCAAATTATGCCTATACTATTTACAATAAAAAGTCCTAGCCAGAAAATACGTTGGTACAATCTGGAAGTCAAGAATTTTTAAGCTTGAGAACTGTCTTAAGGCAGTGACAGAACTCTGGTCCTAGACAAATCTCTTCTTTTTTCCCCCACGTGACTGAAATAATGGTATAAAATCATGGTCATCATGGAGGACCTTTATAAAGACTGTTAGGTAAATTTCTTAACCACTTGTGACCATGATGTATGGTTTGTAATCTCTGAGATAAGGTTTCTTGTTCTTCCATTTAATGTCCGTTTATATAGTGTTGTTCTGGTTTTGGCTGGGATAGAGTTAATTTTTCTCCAAGTAGCTGGTGTGTTTTGGATTTAGTAGGAGAAGAACACTGATAGTTTTGGTTGTTGCTAAGAAATCAAGGACTTTTTCCAGTCTCCCATGTTCAGCTAATGGGCAGGTGTGCAGGAGCTGGGGAGGAGCACAGCCAGGCAGCTAGCCCAAGCTGGCCAGTGGAAATGCTCCATACCATGGACATCATGTTGAGTTTTTGACTCGTGATTGGCTGGGGGGCAGGAATCTCCTCTCTTTACCATGCATTTGAACTTGGAGTTTGGTCTTTTTCTGTGAGATGGGCAAGTTCTGTGAAATTTGCAAATTCAGTGAAATCCACAAAATTTGTGAGCTCTGGGAAACCCGTGGGTTCTGTGATTGCTACTCGCAGACTGGCTACGCAACTGGTTGTCAGGCTGTGAGAAAAATTGTATTGTGTATAGCTTGGTTTGCATATTCAGTAATAGTAGTAGTAGTAGTAGTATAGTAGTATTTCCTTTATTGGCTAATTAAACTGTCTTTATCTCAACCCCCGAGTTTCCCCTTTTGTCCATTTCTCCTCCCTAACCCACTGGAGGGGAAGGGACAGGGTGAGCGAGTGGCTGTCTAGTGTGTAGTTGCCTGCTGGTGGGTTAAACCATGACAACTGTGAATCCAAAAAAGACTTCTTTTCCAAGACATGTAACACACAGTATGTAATGAATATTCATGAAGTTGCTTGGCTTTGATCCAACAGTATATACTTTTATTGGAGGTATATTTAATTGATTAGAAGTTGCCATTCCACTGAAGGTAGGCAGAGCTGCTGTAATTGTTCATACTCAGTTGAAGCGACTTCTGACAGGAAGAAAAATGAAAGACAGCAAGAGAAATAAAAGCATACCCACGCTAACACTCGCCAGCCATATTGTGCCAGCAACAAAGGATCCCGTCGGAGCCAAACCCTTCTCACCTGTCTGCTAGGGACAAGAAGCTCGCGACAGTACCACTGAACTTTGCTAATCCCACGTGTGGCCAGGGAGCCTATTGCAAATTTTTGAATCCGAGGAAGTAATAGCTAACGAGTGAATATGGATACATGTGCCTTTACCCCTTTCAAAATGTTTCTATAAAGTAAAAGCATTTTCTTTGCAACCTTTTGATGAGGATAGTTTTGCCTGTGATCACTCAGAATGCATCATTCTGTGCCATGAAGACAACCCGTGCCGTTGTACGGGGGTGATGATGCTATCCACATGCCAGGGGTCTTACCACAGCACCTGGATTTCAGTCTGCAAGCTCAGAGATACTAGCGACATCTGTTCTACTCCAGAGGTTACCATGATCTCCTGCCCTCCTTGTTAAACTTTGTCTCGTTGCATATAGTGAAAAAAAAAAGCTTAATACAGCATGTCCTTGGTAAAAATAGTCTTATTGATTCTGACAAAAACTTTGTCAAAAAACTGATTTCCCCAGAAATAATATCGTTACAGACAGAAAGATGTGGTCACAGAGTTTTTCAAAAAGCTGAGCTGTGCTAGCATCATTGTTATAAATGCAGTATAACTACATAAGTCAGATTTTTGTTAATCTTGCTTGCTTTCGAAAAGAAAATATTGCAAAATATTTGAAAGTTAGGAAATTACTTAATTACATACTAATATTAGGAAAAATTGTAAAAGAAAACATTGCCACAATCCAAATTCAGTTCTTTTGAACAAATATGAATGCTTTGTTTTGCCCTTGTAGTCACATTAAGGTAATCCTTTTAATAATAAGGCTTAAAAATACTCCTCTGGGAAATTATCAGAGTAATGATTTGACATTGAAGACTAAAGTAGGTTGGCCTTGCTCCTACATCCAGTTAAGCAAATGTTTGCTTTGTCTTAGCAGGAGAAGGCTCATGTCTATATCACTTGAATGCCACATAAATTAGACATTTTTTCAGCAAGAAACATTTATTACTGTCCCTGTGAACAAAATAATGTACAAATGGATTTTAAGGACACTTCTGGTGCCAAATTTCTTCAGAGAAGTAACTTGGTGATAAGCAAACAGCTGTTCATCTCTTCAGACTCAGTTGGAACTACAAAGACACAAAACCCATTTGGTGACAGACCACAAGAACATTAATTATAATTTTAACTATAAACCTGCTTTTTTTTTTTTTTTTGGAATGGAGAGGAAAACAGCTAAGCAAGGAGATAAATAAAACCATTCTTACTACAAGTAATCTTAGTGCCTCCTTGTACCTTACATCCAGATTTATTTATGTTGAACAAGATGATGAAGTCTTATTCTGTTTTGACTCCCAGTAATTCCCTTGGCTTTATGAGGCTCTCCACCAAATTAGGGTTCATTTAGTATTCATAAGGTTTTTGGCCACTTGGCCTAAGGATTGAGGAGCTGCACAAGAGGTCAGAATACAATCTAAATCTTTACTTTCTACTGGTTTTGAGTTTTTTGTGCAGTTAGCACAACTGGGAAAAGTGCAAGCTGTTTACCGCAGGAAAATTAAACTCATTTTTATGTAGCTACTGGGACCCAATACAGGCGAAACAATTACATATTTTTTAAGACTCCATCAGTTCCAACACACATCTCATAAAGGTAATTGTCTGAAGCCTCGATGATGCATTCTCTCAATTAATATCCTAGCGTGTGAGAGCACATTGCAGATAGCATAGCCTCATCTGATCCTCACTGCAGATCATGACGGGTGAAAGTCAGAACTTCATGCCTACTGCAGAACCAAATTGCAGTATGCTCTGCTGGAGATCACTTCTTAAGATCATTCGGGGACTGAAGCTCATTCAGGGCACAGTTGGTCTCTTGGCAGTTCTGTGGGAGCCCATTCTTCAGAAAAGCTGCTCCAAGGCCATTTGTGTCCAACAAATCATAGTTCGTTCCCAGGAGCTCCCTCAGGGGCACGCAGCACCAATCTCCCCTGTGCACATCATCACACCTGCAGTTAGCTGGGGCCCTCAAGCCCTGTTCCCCTTGCAAAAGAGAGGAGATGGCTGAAAAAAGCAGTGAATGAGACTGCAAACTCCGTGGTACTCATTTCCCCTCTTGATCTGAGACAGCCTAAAATTGGAGACCTTCCAGAAAATTGTGGAAGCCACCTGTGTGAGGCTTTGTGGAGAGGGAATGAGGAATCATTGCCCAGAGAGGAAATGAAATGAAGAAATCTATTAGGGCAAGATGAGCTGATGAATTCAACACATCCAGGTTCCTAGGGCCTTGCTAATAGTATGGCAAAAAAAGGTATATAGTTGGATATGCAGTTTTGGCTATTTTCTTCTATTAAGATAAATTTATTTTAACTCATTAGAGGCGGACTCTGTTATGGGCTCTGACCCAAGCAACTTCAGATTGTAATACAGCTCCAACACCAAACTACCCTTTGCTATTACGGTATTCCCTCCAATTTTCTTGGTCCATTACATGGCACAATAGGTCTGATCCTGATAAAAGATTTTGTTGAATTACTATGATGAAAATGATTGAAGAGAGTAGCACTAGAAGAAAGGAGCACATCTGTCAAAATGAGCAGCTGAGCATATCAAGCTATCCCTAAAAAAGCTATGGGAACACGCAGCATGCTTTGCTGACACTTCTTCAAATACGCAAAAAGTAAAGGTTTCTTTTCCACAGTTTGGCAGTTGTTTTTGCAGAAATAGAACTTCCAACCTGTGTCTTTAATTATGAACATCTATAAAAGACATGACTATACTAAGAATTTTATGACCAACAACAACAAAAAAAACCAGGCTAGGAAAAAGCTTTTATTTAAAGAGCACACCATAAATTAATAATGGTTTGTTTTCTTTGCTTATATTACTGACTACGTGCACTGTAATAAACTGATTTCTACCTTGCATGCATGAATTTCATGGGATAATGCTTACACTAGACTGTAAGCAGAACTAAACCTGTAATTTACAATGATAAACAAGAAATAAAAAGCAGAGTTCATTTAACCATGGTTAGACACACAAATAACCTTGCTTTATTTTGTTTAAAGCAGAAATAAAGACAGCGTCTGTTACACTAGTTGTGCAATAGCATTCATATAAAGATTTTACCGCATTTATTTTTAAAAAATAAGAGGGGTAATAAAAGGTGGCACAGCCTGGCTGATTCTATGGTTGTATCACGACACAAATTTATCCTTCAAGATACGTAAGGTTGTTTGAAGAGCAGCAAAAAATGATAAACAATATGCAAAAAAAATTGCTGTTTCCTATCTGAAACATGAATTTGTATTCCCCTACTAGTGATTAAACCATATTAAGCACCCTAAAATGAAGGGACTTCATAAGTCTCTGGAATTTCCTTGGCAAAGCCAAGCACAGCAGTGTTAATGTGCATGGTGGTGGTGCTGGTGTTTACAAAGTTGATTTCCATAATACCATTTAAATGCTGTTGAATAACAGTCTTATAGAGGGAAAAAAATAATCCAGCCGAGTTGCAACAGCATCCTTGTTTTTCCACTTTCTTCTAAAAAAAAAAACGTTTAAGCAAAATCAGACTTACTTATTTAAGTTTTACGTTTATGGTATCTATGGCGCGCTGGTGACCATAATCTGCTTTGAGCCGTTCTCACCTGAATTTTGCTGTCGCTGCATGCTTGGGTGCTCAGGCGCCTGCGTTGGGCGGCATCCGCAGCCTGCGGGAGCCCTCTCCCCGTGAGCGCCGGCTGTCCCCTTGGGCAGCTGCTGCCCACCAGGGCTGCCGAAGCAGCCGCTCCAGCTGCAAGACAGGGCAGTGTTTAGAGCTTTTAAAGTTACTTCTCCCATGAATATACTCTTAAGGGTTTTTTTATTTATTATTACTTCTTTAATGTTAAAAAAGATCAAAAACAGAGGCTCCATTTTTCAAATACCACCTTACCAAGTGAAGCAGATGATTGTAAAAAAAAAAACAAAACACTTCTCAAACAACTGGTATCTGCCACTAAATACAAGCTTCAAAATACTGTCACACCAGTGCAAATTTCACACAGTTAAAACTGACGTCCTTCTGGAGGGACTGCAGTGTTTTAAATCAAGCTACTGGAAAGAGTTGTTCATTTAGTGATAGGTATTGCAAGGTTGTACAGACGCAGACGTTCACCAGGCGGGGAATGAACAAGCACAAGCTGTTGAAAAGTCACATCGGACCTAAAGGGTGCCCTGGGGTCCTCTAAGAAGGGCAGCGAAGAGGAAGGCGTTCGGCAGGAGCACGGTTTTTCCCTCTGTAACCAACACGAGACAACGGCATGCGCTGGCTGCACGGGTTATTCTTTCATGCCAACAAAACTCAATCGTTTCCTACACATTCCCCTCCACTCCTAGTACGTGTATGAGGCAGACTGCCAACTTTATTCAGAAGGCGGGGGGGGGGGGTATATTAAACAATTTATTTTCCTGTCATCCACATTTTCCCATCTATAGTTACGATTATCAAATTTTACACTTTGCTTCATTCCTATACTTGTAATATAAATTTGGCTTATTCTCCTGCTCTGCTCTCCCCTTTCCCTGTAGTGAGCACTTAATTTAGATTGAAACACTGAATTGAAAAATCCAGTCTCTTTCACTTGCATTTGTTGTCCTGCCTACCTTGATATATAAGGTAGCTTGACTTGCTGTATTAACTTTAAGGACACCATGTCTCTCTATTCCATCACTTTTGAGGCCCTGGCAACATTAATTTTAAGTTCAAATCAGACTAGGTCAATGAACTACCAAGCGCATTTGAGTCCAGCTTAATATATAGACAGCAAAGGAAGGGAGGCAAAGGAAGTTTAACGACTGTCAACACAATAAGCATACATACATGCCTAAAGCCAAGTTCCTAGTTTGGAAGCTTCAGCATCTGTAGAGACAACCAACACCCTTCAATTTCTGTGGGATCTAGGCACTGGGGCAGCAATCACAGCCCACGTCTTGGAGAGCAGGAGACGCCTCACTGCGCAGTTCCCCAAATGTTTCTCTGGGAAGCAATGCCAACCCAGGCAGCCTAAAGTGAACTCACTGTTCATCTGCATCAAAATCATCTCAGCTGAAAGGTGAGCTTTATCCAGGTTAAAAGCACCACCACTTTTAAGATGGTTCTTTTTAACCCAGAGAGTTTTATGGGTCTGTTTTTCTGCACAGCAACTTAAATTGTATTGGCTTATCCGAAGGGTCTGCGTGGAGATGGCAGAGGCTGGCTGTGTAGCAACTGCCAGGGGAAGAACTGTTCAGAAAACAAGGAGTTTAGTATATGTACTTTGCTCTTAATGTTGACACATGGCTGATTAAGGAGAGGTGTGTAGTCGCTTTGGTGAGACAGAAAAGCTATATGCAACTGAAACTATTACACAGTGGATAAATTTTATGATATGCAACTTGCAATCAGTTAGAAAAACAAGTGTTTCACAATGTCAATTTTTCTGCCTGGAAAGGGAAGCTCTAATTTGCAGCTAGAATACAATTGTTTTCCTCAGCAAGAAGGAAAACATGAGCAGAGCATAACACATTGAAAAACCTTTCACGAGTTCAGAGACAAGCACTCCCCATTCAGCTTGCACTAGCACTGCTATCTCTTGAAAAGCTCAGAAAAGCTGAAATACAATAAGGCCTCCTTGTTAGAAAGGAAATGCTTTTATATAAACACGTAGCTTAGACCCCATCTCAGATAATCTAATAGAGGATCTTACCTCCTCTGCTTCTTTTATAGCAGCAGAGCATATCAACGATGCTATTTCTGGCTTCAGTTACACCAGCTAGAATCCAATGTACCAAGGAGACAGAGGGGCCAACGGGGAGAAGTAATATTTGGAGGCAGAGGAGTGCTAGCCAAGTTGATCCCTAGGCTGCTATGGCTGAAATGTGCTGTAAAGATTCAAAGTGACAGCAAGGAAAGCACTTCTATATGAAACAGACTTCAAGACTGCATTTCATTCCTCACTGCCCCTTTTTTTACTGTAGTCTTTTGCCTAAATAAGGTAAACAAATATATTTTTGTCATTGAAGTCAGATAGTATTCAAGGTAAGTTCAAATGTCACCAGTAAGTAGAGGGCTCATTGCTCATCTGGAAATGACTGATTATAGCAGAATGGTATGCAAAGCAAACCAACCCAGAGCATTTATACTCAAAGATGAATTTGGAAACGGGGACATATATCCCAAAAAGCTAAAAGGATTGGTCTGAGGGCTTGTATCACTAGGTGAGAGAATTCAAGGAAAGAATTTTCTGGCGGCCGTTGGCCAGCATTGTTGGATCAAAAAAGTAACAGATAGACAACTGATAATATTGAACAATGGATTAATTATCGCAGGAGCTCTAAGGTTCCTAAATTAACACACCTAAGTTAAGGCTAGTTTTTAGCAGTGGTCAATACTCTGCAGACACCAGTATAATCAGGGGCAAACCGAAACATAGAAAAGCCTCAAAAGGAGAACTTGTTTCTTGCTGACCTCCATTCAGGAGTTGTGAAGCAAGCTGCTGGATCTCATCCTGAGGAGGGTTCTGCTGGCTGTCCCTTGTGCTTGGGAGCTGTGCTTCCAGTCTGGACTCACATGCTTCAGAGGCAGCTAAAGCACATCCTAGCCTCCACTCTGACCTCAAAGACCTGAAGAAAAGAAATGTAGCTGTAGGAGTTTTCTCTTTCCCTGTTTCTTTCTGTTGCTCTACTGCGTCTAAGCAGAAATACCTGGGAGCACTTCCCAGGTCTGTGCACACCTTCTTGTCACCGCCCCATTCCAGACTGGAGCAAGACTCAGGCACACAACGGGATCCAGACTAACAGGAGAACAAGACACAAGGTATGATTCCCCAGATACCTGCTGGGCTGTTTCTAAGTACAGCCAAGAAAACTAGTTCCATTCCAGTTTAATTTATCTAGTAAAAGACTTGTTCTTTCGAGTACGTCAGTGGAAGGATGAGCTTACCTAGGCAGCAGGTTCTAAATAAAATATAAAAATCTGACTCAGTTCCTACTCTAATTCAGTAAACTAATGACTGGTGAGGTGTGTCATTTTAGAAGAGATGACACAAAATGATTATTTCTAATTGGTTGAGGTGCGGCAAAGAAAATAATGTGCTATGCAGTCCTTTAAATTAATGGTGTGCTTTCATCTACAATTGCAGGTATTATCCTGATCATCTGTATTTAAGTAGAGCAGAACAGAAGTTGATCAAAGAATTGGGTGATCTCCAACTGATAAATACATTACCAGCAAAATGATAAGTTGGTGAACTTCATAAAAAGACAGCTTTAATGGAAAGGTAATAGAATCCCCTATTAATCCCTCTGGATGATATCTGCAGAAATGGGCTCTGAAATTAACTGAAAGTGCAGATTGTAAAAGGACATTATTAACACAATGCATAATTAATCTGTAAATTTGTTGTCAAAGGTATTGCAAAGGTCAAAGTCTTGGCAAACTGAGTAGATGTGTGAATAAAATACTCTCTGTCTGCTACTTGCAAGGCTCTGAGCCACACCAGTCCCTGGTCTGATTTGTCTAGAAATGCTCACAAAATTTCATCCCAAAGTTTAAGTCAACACATGTTAAAAAAACCCCTGCCATCTCTAATGCTTTCTGATATAATGCTTACGAAAACTAACAACAAATTATCAAAAGAAAACCTTAGTGATGATAATGAATTATTCTGCATGCATTTACCACCTCAGGTTCTCTGAACCAATTCATTTAAGATAACAATTATGCAGATACTGCTGTAAACAAACATCTATGCTGCTCACGGTACCTGCTTAACAAGAACTGCTAGTTTAGCCAGAGATTTAAAATTTAACGTACTAGAGCTAAAATAATCCTAGTTCTAGAGTAAAACAAGGCACAAAGGTACATACATCATTGACAGTTTCTTTATCTTTTAGAAACCAGTATAACTGGATGCCAGCTCAACAAATGGCTAAATGAAATTTAGTAAAAGATTCTCATATTTACCATCAAGGTAGTTCTGAATTAGGTTGAGGTTTTGTCCTGCTAATGAAAAACATTTGAAGTTTAATGGCCAGTAATTATGTTCTAGTAAGAATTAGGCACTGTAATCCAGACTTTCAAATAGGGATACCATGAAGAGATCCCTTAGATATTTTTCTAATCAGAAGTTCCTGATCCGTCACTGCCACTAAAAATCTTAAATAGCTTAAAGCTACATGATAGTGGAGAGGAAAAAAAATGAAGATCCAGCTAAAAACATATTTGTGAAAGTTCACACTGCAGCAATCAAGTGTGTATGAGAAACGACAGCTCAATTTTCCTACAAAAATTGCTTCATTACAGAAGAACAATAGCACAAACAAAAAGAAAACAGTTTCCCAAAGAGTGAGCCTCACACAGTAGATAACATTTTTCTTCATATCAAGACTTCCGCTTCTTAGTCGACAGACATTTCAGATCGCCTCTTCCAATTACAGTACCCCGGTGAGAAGCATCAAGTAATTTCGGAGCGAGCTTCAGCTTGTCTTCCGATTGCCCCACTGAAATGCATCCACCTGGTTCGCGACACATCTGCCTAACGGAATTGCTCAGCAGAGCATCACGGACCAAGCTCAGGCAAGCCATAGTGGGCATGGAAATGCTGCTTACTTTAAAAAGTTATTGTGACAGTTATTCCTTGGTGATGCAAGAAAGCCGTAAAGCTCTCCTGGCATTCATCCGCGTGCCGCAACACCAGCCTTGGCCCAGCCCGCTCTCTCCTCCTTTCACCTCCGCGAGCATGCAAGTTGCGTATGGCAATGCTGCCTCCCTCTCACGTCCCTAGTTACTGTAGCACCCATTTCAAAAATCCACTTTATTTTGGAGTTGTAGGCTTCCTCTGTACCAACTCTGAAAAGAACTTTTGCCAAATTCTAAAATTGCTTAAAATCTGTTAGCTATTATTCCATAAAAATTGCATCCCTACAGGTAATATTCTGCTCGTAGCATTCCTTAAAGCTTTCCTTTTAAAGTGCCTGCTCTTGCCATGGTCTGAGGTAGCACTTCTTGAATTCTTCTGTCACAACAGTGGATGATACTAGCTGTTGATAGATGGGTTATTATTTGAAGTGTCAGATGAACTGAAAAAACAATTTTATAGTGAAATCAGCAAATGCCCACCAAGTATAAATCTGCTTTTCAAGACATTAGACTTTTATAAAGTAAACCAAATCCTCGTGATAGAAATTATCACATTTAGGAATAGGTTTTCTATGGAAAGTCTGCAAAGTAAAACATCATGATCTGTCAAGGATGGTAAAACCCGAACTTTTCCAAATATTCCTATTTTTGCACTGTAAAATTTAAAAAGAAGTCAAAAGGTGCAAAAGCAATAAATTACTAGGCAATTACAAAACCTGCATGACATTGTGTGAAACATTATGGAAAATACTCACTAAGAAGATAATTTTATGTTTCCTCTGTATCTGGAGTAAAAGACCCGCAATGCCTTTATGCTGATTTTACTACCAGCAGGAACTCCTGAAATCATGCTGCTAAGTTGTCTCAACAGGATTTTATTTAACAGACAAACCAAAGTCTGAGCAACTCCTCCCCTCCCATCCCCCCAAAAATAGTGTAAACCCCCTTCTCTTTCAAGTCAGGCATTAGTTAGCCAGAGGTTTTTAAGGACTACTGCTCCATTGTATGGGAGCTCGTCTGTGTCCGTCTCCTTCTGTCAGCCTGCCTGCAGAGACATGCCACCAGCCTGTTTCCTAAAAAGGTCCTCATGGCCATCCTCTAGAAGATGTTCCGCTCAGGGTATACATACTTCTTCCTGTAATGTATACAAAAATCTGACGGTCACTATGACCGTGGGAGCAAACCATGAAGAGGCTTCTCTGCACCCTTCGCACATGCTGCGGTGACTCTTCAAAAGCCACAACCCACCACAAAGTCACAAAGCCCACAGGGCATTCTGCGTACACAGGTACAACAAACAGTAATAATCCACACACTCAATCATGTGTCTTCTGTATTGATCAGTTATGGGATAGACACAACAACCACGATTATTTGTATTTAGTAAGCGCTAAGTTAGGAGTAGCTGACTGAAGATGAAAATAGGAATGCTTGACAAATAAAATTAGTTGTACAAAATCTGTGGTTAATTAACAGTTCACTATAGTTCAGAATTTTCTGGTAGTGGTAAAATAAATTCAGATACCTCTTCTCCGCACTTTCATTTAACTTAGGAAGCATCTCCAGCCCAACGCCAATAAACAATAGGTCTGATGCTTTCCAGTAGTGAGCCATGGTGAACCTGCACATCATCAGCTGATTGACTGCATAATAAATGTGCCATTTATTACACGGAATTACTAAGAACTGTCCTCATACACATCCTGAGCAGGAGACCGCTGCACAGCAAGGTGGTCCCTGGCAGCCTGAATGGGTGCAGGCTGGAGGGGCACAAACCTCTCAGCATGAACCCAGGAAGGCAGCTCATCGCAAGAGAGGAGCCCGCAGGCAGCTCCCACTCCATGCTGCTGGTTATGGCACCTGCGTGGCCCTGCCTTCAGCTAAAATTGCGGCAAAAGGTCTCATGTCAACCTCCTTCAGGAACAGACTTGGGTTTTTTTAAGGAAGTCATATATCAGCTGGAATGGCCAAAAGGGAGAGCTGCTCTCCATGGACAGGATCTGCTCTGCGCAGCGTGCCGTGAGAAAATTCACCTGGGCCCCGTCCGAGCGTGAACACGGGGTGCCCAGCATCTAAAGGGACATTGGATTTACTGACTGGCTATATTCCTCTTCTTATTTTGTCTTATTAAGGCAGTTGTCTTACTAAGCCATTTGTGGTAACTGAAAAGGAAAGGTGATTAAATTCTGAATGCATGCAGCAGGATGGAAAGTTGAAGTGTAAGTAAGCAAAGGAACATTCTTCTTGAACACACTCAAAATCTATTGTGTTGTACATTTTTTTTAAAAGATCATTAGAGACAAGAATGGCAGGTTAATTCAGCTCCTGGATTCCACGTGATGCCATGCAGTAAAGCTGTATCTCCCTGCTCTGGCACTGTTTCTTTATAAACTAATTGAGACTGTGGTATGGCACATGTCATCTTGAAATTCTTCCAATTTCCTTTGGGAAATTAAACAAAAAAAAGTTTAAGAGAAAATCAGAAGGAGATGAACTGTTTTTTCTTCTCATTTTTGCAGTACCAAACTTACAGTCTGACTAATTGATCTGTTTTGCTTCTCTGTTTATGCAAATGAAATTGTTTCCAGAAGCTCGTTGAGAGGAGCAGCTGCCTGTAAGCCACAGGAGGGAAGAGTCAGCCAAGGAGACTGGCCTTACCTATCAGGGAAAAAACCCGTGTGAAATTCCGATTCGTCTGTGCAGATCCGCACTTGCCCACACAATTCATTATTTAGTAACAACAGTTAATATTTAGTGTGAATTGAGTAGACTGTACACTTCGTGTACCTGGGTAGACAAGGAACACAGATTGTACTGTCAAACTACTCGATCTGGCTGTTTTCATGTAAAACCACCAAGAGCTGTACAATTAATATGTTTCACAGCAAACTGCATATCTGGGAGATGTTCGTAAACACGAGGCAAATTTCACAATAAATGCTTCTGTTTCTCAGGAGCTCTGAGTTTTATTCCGAATATAGTATAAACTGGTTGATTGAATACTTCGTCGAAGAATTCTGTGTCTGGTCCACTCTCAGTAAAGCAAAGCAGATGATACCCAGCATCAGGAAGTACTTCAGCATTTCTGGAGGACAACAGGAGGGCTAAGTGACCCTACAACTCAGCCACTGAATGGCGGATATTCCAAAATGGGTATGTTGTTCACAGCATCGTGCCGAATTTGAAAGCTGACAGTTTCAAGCCAGACTTGTGCTACAGCTTGGACTTAGGTAACTGATGATAGTTCAGCTAGATTTATGGGAGTCAGGGTTATATTTCTTCCCACTACAGGAAAAATATGCTATCAATTTGTTTATTATTTAATTAAGCTGATACAAAAGTAGGTATGGTGTGGAGTTTTGGGGTTTTCAGTGCTCTTGACACATCAGGAACCATACAGACAATGAGGTTTCGAGTAAGTGTTTACTGTAAATAAATTTCAGTTACAGGTTTCTAAGCATGAATGTAATTGCGGGAAAGTACTAGTCCATGTCTTTGCAGATATCATGGGAAACTTTTCATAGGGCTTTCTGTGGAATGTTTGTATCTGCTAGCAGCAGACCCTTGAAACCTCAGGTAAATACTGGCACCTCCATACATAACAGAGTCTCCCGTATTTTCCAGATGTAAGGAGGCCTACGGAGAATGAAGGATATTGCCTACGGATCATATCTTATGGGATACATTTCAACTTCATGAAGACACATGGTCATAATTAAAACAGATTACAGGTTATCACCTTATGGGGTGTTAAGATTTCCTAATGGGATGACTTAACCCTTTCAGTTCTCCGTAGCCCTCCGTTGCCCTACATGTTGCTACTAGACTGCATTTCCTTAGCCGTACTGAACACCTCCCTGTGATCCAATCCCTGAGAAGTTATGTATGAACAGGTCTTAAATGATAGTAGGTGAATCCGGAGGGGAGCGGGATGCTTGTATGGGAAGGTACAAGAGTTTTGCTGAATGGTGGCTCAAGATTCAGTGCTGCATGATGGCTTGTAACTTCTAGTAGCATCACACCTTGATACACTCGCTGCTGTAACACAGTAATTGTTAGTAACGTGTTACACAGCCCCGAAAGACACCATTCATTTATACAAGTTCACATTTACAGCTGGAAACAATGACACGAAAAAACAGTTTTATATTTCTAGACATGCAAGTGCCTGTTATGCTATTCCAGTTATTGTGGTTTTAGTTGTTCCTTCTCCTTGGTTCTAATTATTTTTCCCTCTCCTGCCACCCAAGAACAAAAGACAAGGTAAAGGAACTAGCAGCACGAAACTGTAATTATAGTCCCTCAGGAAATACAGTCGCTAGTAGCTATCTTTTAGTTTGTTTAGATCCCAAACCATTTTGAACTACGAGAAAATGCAGATATTTATTTGGTTAATTCGGTACAGTTTTATGTAGCGGTACTTAAAAATAATACTTTTAAAAATAATGGGGCTTTTCACTGTGCTTTAGTCAGAGCAGTAGAATTTTGTTTCCTGTGCATGTCATATTACAAGATAAGTAATGAAGACCTGAATCCTCAGGAGCTGTTACTTGAAATACTGGCTTCAATGACTGTTGTCCCTAAAGAAAG
>Ga0065711_1039070_pt1 | contig 18168 bp, 14 predicted proteins | sample Hoacrofraction12_FD_59098 | JGI IMG/M metagenome (GOLD analysis project Ga0065711, IMG submission 59098) | Hoatzin crop microbial communities from Cojedes, Venezuela - Epithelial fraction 12 v2 (version 2) | ecosystem: Host-associated > Birds > Digestive system > Esophagus > Crop | place... | reverse complement strand
TGATTTAAATCATTTTCATGTGGCACAGCAAAAATGCAAAGGCACATTACCAGAAAGAAATGGTCAGCAGTAAGAGCTGTTTTGCAAAGTTGGCTTGCAACAACTGCCACACGATGTGGAGAAAACAGTTATCCTGTAATAATAAGACTAATGAATTCAGAAATCCATTGATTGAACAGGCTCTGGGTAGATTATGTGCAGGCTTGCTTCAAGGAGAGGAATTTATGAAATGTTTGCCGCATCCAGCAAGCACTGCTGCTATAATACAGCTGCCTCCTCAGTGGTTTGCTTTGATCCTGTGGAATGAAAGGACAGGAGGATCAGCTCAGGTCTAAATGAGATTACAGCTGGTTCGGCAGCTTATCTGGTCTAATGCCAACTAGTGTGGCTTTGCACGTCCTAAGGGGTTTACAACAGAAACTGTTTATTGAGTATCATCGGTTTACTCAACACAAGCAGGCTAATCCTTCCCAGCCTCAGCATGTTGTAGGATTGTGCATGAGCCAAACCAAAAGCTGGTGTAGCCAGGGCCTCCAGAGCCCTTTGTCTCGCTTCATATTGATTTTTTTTTTACCTGTGTTAAAGACAGTAAAAAAATAAAACCAATAACCAGCCCTATTGTGAGCAAAAGGTTAATCTGACCTAAAATCTTACAAAAGCATCTTTTAACCCTAGAAGGCATGGCAGCCTTTCTCTGACTTTTCACTCAAGGGATTTTCTAGTTTAAGGTTTTGAAGAGCAAAATAAGAAAAACAGCTTAAACATTTAACCCTATGTGTCCTGCAAGGTCTCTGAATTCTTTTAGCAGCCTCATAGAAAACTTTATAAACAGTTACTTCTGACATTATTAACTATTATGTGTGTCATCTGTCTGTGGTAGGTGATGCTGTGTAGCAAGGACGTGACATGCTGAACACAGGCAGAGTAGTAAGAGCTGGTAGGTGTCCTGAGGCTCATGCTGTTTTTTCGTTGTAGTGGTTTTTATGCAAAAACAGCAGAAAATGCCATTATCATCTGCTTTCTCAAAAAAAAAAAAAAAATAAGAATTAGGTGAGTGCATCTTAAGGAATTCAAAAAAGTACCAAACAGGCCCATAGAAAAAAATTGTGCTGCAAGTTTTTAAACAGCATCCATTTCTGGTTTGGTATGAAATACAATGGAATATTAGATATAAGAACACTTTATTGAGCGTGTTTCCTGTCTGAGGTGAGTCTTTCTTTGCAAGACATTGTAGCATGTGTCAGATTACTATAAATCAAATGTTTTTTACAGTGTATAGAGAGACTAGATTAAACTCTAGGAAGCCTTGCAGAGTAGTAGCAATACCTTTGCACTGAAAAGAAACACAGCAAGTTATTGAATCTGCATTGTTGGAATTATGTAGGAATTGATTAGATACCTGGATTTGTATACTGTATACGTTCGCTATGTGTATTATTGGGAGTAATTAAATCAGTTAATAATAATAATAATCTCTTCCCGTGAAGCAGGGAAGAGAATTTGGTGGCATACCTGTCTGTCATCGACTGCATGTGGCAGACTTCAACTAGGAACTGTTTTGAAGACTTGAATACTATCTAAAAGAAAAGATGGCAGTAACTGTAGGAGTTATGAATGGCTGTTTTCTGTTTACTTCACCTAACTGGCATGAATGTGCATTTTAAGCTATATGTAAGCAAAAGGGTTACCATGGATACCATGGAGGCATTATGAGCATTGTGTGGGGAAACTGCTAAAATTATGTTAAAGATAAACATGAACTTTACTAATACTTAAGCCTAATGGACAAGATGTGTACAAGTTTAAAATGTAGTATTTATCCAATCACTTGTGTTTTATCAAATCTATTCTTAAAGCAATAGGTTGCTCTCATGTTGTGCTACACTTTTAGCACATTTGGAGATAAAAGCTATTGTTGGTGATTGCTTAAAGTCTTTGTTCAATCATCTGAACGGTGCAAATCAAAGCATTTTGTCAGACTGTGAGAAGTTTCACCTGGATAATGCTTCCCACACACGCAGGTCACCAAATAAATTATGTGCACGGTTTTACAGCCTAGCTGGTGCTGGAAGTTAAATGGATGCCCAGTGGTAGAACTCATAAAACATTTTCCTGTTAACATGACCAGGCAGAATTGACATTGTTGATGGTAGCTTTGATCTAATAAACTATCAGTTCTAACAGTGATTTTTTTACTGTGTTTCAGAGGGGGTGATGATAAAAGTTTAGCAAGCCTACGGTTCTTTCTGGAATGCAGAAAATTAGCTCTACTGTCTGTATTACCAAATGTGCAGAACAATGTTAGTAGGGGGTGTTTTGTACCCAAAGTAATCTCCTTCGCTAAAAAGATGTGTTACGCAAACAGCGTCCTTTAACACAAGAGATACTCCATAAAGAACAGAATTGATTTTTCAGGAAGGAAATAGAATACTTGGAAACAAGTTACTTCATTATCTTGAGCACAAGTTTGCCTGCCTTCCAAAATCTCTTTTCTCTCTTGGAGAGAAACATTTTCCTAAACCACTTACAGTATATGACTCCCAGCAGGTTGCTAGAGAGTATTCATATGCATATAGCTTTTCATTTTCTGCAAAGGCAGCTAGAGGAGCTAGAGCGAAAGAGTTTCATTTTAAAAAAGAAAAACTTTATTTGAACGATGCTTCCTCTCTCTGTTACAGTGTTTTAAACTAAGAGAAACGCAGAAAAGTATTGTCTCAGTCTTCCTACCTGAAAAATAAGATTGGCGTGATAACAAAGTGTTATACACGTAATGGTAAGACAGGTGTGTTACTGGAAATTATATTCAGAATGTATAGCTGTGGGTAGTAGTACTTCTAGTTTGTTTGTTTTCAGTATTTGGTATTTATATTCTGATACTGTTCCTTTACCTCCCCTCAGGACTTTGTGTAGTTATCCTCCAAGTCCATTTCACATTTCCTGATCAAATCAGGAAAATTCAACCAAGATGACACTAACTCAACATTTGCATTTCTGCAGCCAGGATGGCTATTTTACCAGTTTCTCTCTCTCTCCTTGGTACTTGAGTCTGGGTGAGAACATGCTCAGTGAGAGAAACTGCATTTCTAAGGCCATGCTAGATAAAGGAGAACAGTTGGGAGATGTGGTGAAGTTGATCTCAGTGAATTTGTTTCAAACAATTTGCCAAACTTTGATTTTTTTCATAGTGTGGCTAAAGAAGAATTTTAATGATTCTTACATGGCCATAAATTTACCATCACATCTATCAAACTGTAAGCTTTTCCAAAGTGATCTGTACACTTGTGATCTGTTTGAAATACTGTGAGCTTAAACAGAGATCCATATTAGTACAGTACGTGAGTGCCTGTTCCCCAGTGCGGGGAGTCCCATCAGCACTGGGAGTCCGTTAAACTACTGGGCTCTAAACTGTAAGGAATTGTCTATTCAAGGTCAACCTGTTAAGCTTTAAATTTTTTTTTTTATCTCTTTACTGTGTGAAAAAATACTTTTTAAAATGTGTAAACAATAGTTTACAGAAGATATGAACCTGTACCATCATTATAATTCTCTGTCAACTGGTGCTACCCTGATCTCAGAGTCCCACGGAAGAGCTAAAGGCAGGATTTGATTGTACTTAAAAATGGATTTCAGTACTTGCTTTTCAGAACCAGGTGATTTGCATTCTAGTCACATTGCGTAGTTATCATTTCTTGTGGAATTTTTTTGCAAACAAAAGACAGTAAGGAATTGGTAAAAAAAGGCTGAGCTTGTAAAAATTCATAAAATTTGTTGTATCAGAGTCTGGCTCATTGTGTAGCTATAGACAGCTACACTTCATTGCTCTCCTGGTGTTCCAGAAGAATGTGTTTCAAGTAAATTATGTTGTATAAGTAAGCAGCACAAGAAAAACACTGAGATACTGATTTAAGTCCTGCAGCGGACCAGCAATATGATTGGGGGTCTAGAGACACTCCTCGTGAGGAGAAGGAGACAAAGCAGAGTTTGGTCATCCTTAGGAGAAGAAGGCTTGGGTGGGAGGCGGCGGGGGGAAGGCGTTTTATTCTTTTGTACAACAGTCTGATGAAGGGGTTATAGATACGATGGAATCGGACCCTTCACAGAGGTGTATAGTGGTAGGAAGCAACGGACTGAGATTGTGATGAAGGAAGTTTTTATTAGATATGAGGATAACATTTTCACAGGATAGTCAAACATGGGAACAAGTTTCTAAGTCAGTTTGTAAAATTTGCCTTCTTAGGGTTATTCAGGACTGGCCTTGCTTTGAGCAGGGGCTGGACCAGGTGACCTCTAGAGGTCCCTTCCAATTTAGGGTTTTCTGTGACTCTAGCTTTTAATAAAAAAAACCGCAAAACAAACAAAAAAACCCACCCCCCCTCCAAAAAAACCCAAAACCCAAACCCACAAACAAAACCCCCTCAACCAGAAGTCCTATTTAACACACAAAATCAAGAAGACAACAAATTTTAGAAGTTTTGCTCTTGCAGAAGAGTTCTGCAGAAGATACCTGTTTGCAAGCTGCAGTTTGTCTCTGTGTTATTAACATGACCAAAATCAGAAGCACTCTTTTTTCCACTTTAGCATTTCTACTTTATTTCAATTTGTCACATAAACTGGCATTCTGATTCTCACTATAAATTATACTCCACATATGATTCATTTTATAATGATGTGGAAGGTTTCCATATACCTTCATCAAGGTTTTGAGCCAGCAAGGTGCCCCTGTGGCAAAGAAGACTGATGGCATCCTGTGTTAGGCAGAGCAGTGCCAGCAGGTGGAGGGAGGTGATTCCCTTTCTGCGCAGCACTGGTAAGGCCGCACCTGGAGTGCTGTGTCCAGGTCTGGGCTCCCCAGTAAATGCGAAATGTGGACACACTGGAGAGAGTCCAGTGAAGGGCTACGAAGATGAGTATGGGACTGGAGCTTCTCTCCTGTGAGGAAAGGCTGCGAGAGCTGGGACTGTTCAGCCTGGAGCAGAGAAGGTTCTGGGGGATCTTATCACTGTGTAGAAATATCTGAAGGGAAGGTGTGAAGAGAATAGAGCCAGGCTCTTTTCAGTGGTGCCCAGTGACAGGAAGAGAGGTGATGGGCACAAACTGAAACACAGGAGGCTCCCTCTAAACATCAGGAATTTTTTCCACTGTGAGGGCGACCGAGCACTGGCACAGGTTGCCCAGAGAGGTTGTAGAGTCTCCATCCTTGAAGGTATTCAGAAGCCATCTGGACATGGTCCTGGGCAACTGGCTATAGGTGGTCCTGCTTGAGCAGGGAGATTGGACCAGATGGCCTGCAGAGGTCACTTCCAACCTGAAGCAGTCTGTGATTCTCTGATTTCTCAGTAGGAATGGAGAACATAGGTTTTGTACTCAACAGTATGTGTTCGAGGCAGGGCTACTGCATATAATACTAGGCTATTGTTTGGTGTATGGCATCTTTTTACAACTTTGCACGCAAAGAGCTGACATAGGCCTTGATGGGGTTGAGTGGATCTTTCTTGTGAATATTTTGAAGAAAGGTGGTCTTTAACAGGGAGCAAATGGTACTAAGCTTATTTGCTGTGACCTGCAAGTCTCTGGTTGTAATTCCATCCTGCTCTGATGGCAAGAAGGAAGAGCTGTTATGGAAGGTTGTTAAAAATGATCTCATGTGGCAGCAGTGATTTGCTGTTTTCAGCTAAATACATAGCAGCTAATACTGTCTGTTCCCTGTATGCCGGATACTAGCATTTATGTTGCTAATAAGCTATGAACTTGAATAAAGATCATCGGAAGTGATCTAGACTTCCTGTTCTGGCAAATATGAAATACTTTGGAAACCAAATTTAGCCTCATTTAAAAAAAAAAATTATGTCCCTGTAATTCAAAATTACAGAAATGTAGTTATGATTTCTCAGTAGTTTTCTAATAAATCTTATATATAAAAGATGACCTTTGTTTAAAACAAATGAACAAAACCCTCAAAACCAGAGTGAAGTGTCTCACGGTCAGGGCTGATCACAGAGCCTCCACTGACTCCTGCAAAACCACCCCACCCCCCCATCAATAGTGGAGAAGTGTGTTTTGTGTTTTTCTTTTAAACTCTCATTGTGTAGGTGATGTGCCTGCAGACCCTGCCCTCATGACTGAATGTCTGCCTCCGGTAAGGAACATATTTCAATTGTGTGATGGACATACTTTGAATCCTATGGTGGGGCAGACTTTAGCTTTCCTGGGTCAGGTTATGTGGCTCCCAGCTCACTGGCAGCTCTGGGAGGACCCTTGCTAACAGTGCAGCAGCGGCTGAGACACGTTTACTGTTCTGAAGTTTTGCATGTGCCATGGGTATTTATTGGGGAATTTTGTCTTGCTTTGATCAAAGCTAATTGTAATATCAGTCTGTTACAAGGACTGGTATTCAAAATAAGGCTTTTAAGAATTGAAATTGAGCTATTTTCAGTTCTGTGAAATTTCAATGATTTAGAAATATTAAGTTTAGTTTAGGTGTGTTTTTTTGCATGTATGTGAACTAAAAAGGAGAAAAACAACAGCTTATGATAGTATCAGTTTCAAATGCATCCTGTCCATTTTATTTTTCCTTTATTTTTCTCTATTTATTCTTTCAAAGGATTAAAAAATTCTGAATCTGACCTATGCTGAAAGGCTGCTTAGGCAAACTAAATGTCTTTTTAACCATTTGCCTTTTCTGTGTTGTTTCTTGAAAGAACGGAGCACTGACTTACCTGTTCAAAATGTCAAGGTGACTCCCAGTGCCTTGAATGGTGCTGAACCAAGCACAGAGCGCTTGAATGGCTGAGCCCTGCTGCCAAAATGAGGGCCTGGACTGATGCTCCTGGGACTTCAGATTTTGGGCCAGCAGAGAGTGAGTGTGTGTGTGTTCCTGTTTATACTTTGTATTAAAGACAGGAAGAAAACTGTGATCTTAGTATATGCCTGTGTAGTACAGGGGAGAAGGTAACTTGGCTGAATAGCGGTGAAGGTAATGAAGGAGAACTGCAGCTGGGCTCAGATGAGCTGTCTGTTTTTCCCAAGACCATTCCATAAGCTGAAATGTGAACTAGTCGCAATGAATTAACGGAGGTTGTGTTGCCTTTGCTGCTCTGGCAACCTGGTCTTGGTTAAGTGTGCCACAGAGCTGTTGTCTTTTCCTAACCACAAATTTGCTAGGGTGGCTGAAGCAGATGTAATATTCCCTCCCAGCAGACGTAGCCAAAGCAGGCTAGAGCTTTGTTGTTTGCATTTAAATTATGGTCATAACAACGTGGGTTTTTTGGTGATGTAGTTAAACCCTTTGAGAAAGGGTTAAGGAGAAAGTGCTAACTAATATTCTACGGCTTTGAATGTTTGGCTTTTTCTGTACCTTTGTGTTTTAGGGCTGTGTGTCTGTTCTTGTTAATATCTTTACTTTGTCTTTGAGCGTAGTAAAGATGATGGGTATTTCTTGTTCTTCCTGTATATTTTAAAAGTATTACCGAGCATACACAACATGCTGTCACAGTGAACACAGGGTTCTCTATTACTGTGCTTAGCTACAGAGAGGATTATATTAAACTCGGTAACCTTGCTGAAGCCCCTTTGTACGTTGCTGCTATACTGATAATCTTCACATGATTCAACTACAGATGAAAACCTTTTATTCACAGCATTAACGCTTTCCATCCTAGTGAAGATGAGAAAGTTTGATATCAGCAGATGAGCTCTTTGATGTACAGATAATTTTTTTCTTTTATGATTATTATTAGTGTGGTCCTGCAGATGTTACCTTGCACATTTCTTCACCTGGGCATATACTCGTCAAGCCTAGCCATTCAAAAATGGGTAAAACAATTTATTGATGAATGAATTAGTGGTTAACTAAGGGACTGTTATGCTGTTTAATTGCTGACAAAATAGTGCTTTAGGAAAATATTTGTGTTCTAAAATAAACCCACACTAACATTTTAGAGTAATTAAGAAAAACATTTCCAGGTGTTCCACATCTAATAATAAAGAAACAGCATTACCTATGTATCAGTAGATTGAAGGAGCAATGGAAGATTTGTTGACATTTTGTATCTGTGATGAATGCAGACCTATTAATGAACAGCTTTCCTCTAAAATGTAAAGTTAAATGAGTAGAAAATCATGGAAACTTGGTGCCCCTTCTTCAGTATTGCGCATTGTAGAATCACAATTTTGGTGACATAGCTTTGCCTCTCTTTCAAGTAAAAGGGAATCCAGCCAGTAAAGAATTTCAAGCTTTGTTTCATTTTTCTTTGTCCATGATTTTATTTTATGCTAGTTCTTTTCCAAATACTAGCTGCTTCTTGTAATTTAATAAGAAGTGTTTCAGATAGACTGCTGGCCCAGTTCTCCATATATTTAAGACCTTCATCAAGCCACCAGTACAAAATTCTTGACAGCTTTCCCTTGCATCTCATGATCACGGCATCTCTTTGGCCTGGACCATTGCAAGTCTCACTGCATCCACAGCTGTCTGGGAGAGTCAGAAGGACAGGACAGGCTGATCATAACACATTCCAGGTCTCTCTCGTGCCACGTAGTGCATGGGGGAAAGGTCACTGCAGGAAGAATGTGATGAAAGAAGTAGTATAACAGAGGGTGGAGAGCTGGCTGTGCGTGGAGGTCACTTCATTTCTGGTTTTCTTTTTTCCGAGTTAAACTTTTCAGCAGTTGCCGCCAGTCCACTTTCCTATTTGAAGGATTTGTACATTTCTTACTGCAACCCCAAGAGTTTTGAAATAGACTTTCTTTATCCTCTTGACTCTACCAAGTCTGTTGGTGGTGTCCTGGGAACTGTTGCTACTCTCCAGTGAAGGGTGGGAATGTTCAGGCTAGTGCTGCTTTGGCCTTAGTGCAACTTTAGCTTTCCACTAGAAAAAAGTAAAGGAGTATATGTGAATTGCATCTGGATATTGAGTCGTCTTTGTCACTCCTGTGTGCTACTTCCTTCTAAAAGTCCAGAAGATGGACTCCCAAAGAATGAATACATTTGACGTTTCAAGGGATGGCTGTGTTCAGAGATGCTGCAGCTGGACAAACTAACATCTCTTACTTTGAACGCGTGGTTTGAAAACTCTGGAATGGATTAGGTCGTGGTCGCTTTTACCAGTTTTAGTGATTCTTTGATTGGGAAAATGGATCAAGCAATGAGAGGTAGCTTTGCTGGTTACATATCCCAACATAACGTATTTTTGTTTCCATATTACTGCTGAGAAGAAACCTGTCTTAAAACCCGAGACTTTCAGTTCACTTTTTTCTGTGCTACATGCTGTTTGTTGTGTTACATTTAAATCAAAAGAATTTAGTGAAGAACGTAGATCTACCAAATTCCTCTGTATTGGTTTCAGGCAAAGAGGAACCACATTTCTTGAATCATATTTCTCTGATGAAGCAGCTGCCAAGCTGTGTATTAAAGCATCTGTTGGATTTTTTTTTGGTTGTTTTTTTTTAAATTGTTAGCAACATTGACTTAAAAGTTGAATACAGTATGTTCTTCATTTTTGCTTATTATGGGGTCAGTTGGAATGGTCATGTTTTGTGTTTTTTTGTTCATTTTTTTTTTTAATATAACCTTAAACTTGGAAAGCTTTGTAGAGAGTCCTGGGTTTGATTTACTTTTTATGTCAGAATGCTTTTAATTGTGCAGTTGGTAGACATACTTGTAGAAGATGCATAAAACAAACAAACAAAAATCTCCCAACAAAAATAATAAAAAATATAATTACTTGTGAGAATATTAAAAAATTGTAAGAGCTAGATTCCTTAGTTGTTGATAGTATAATTATTTAAATACTGACAACTTGTATCATATGTACTAATGCACAGTCTGTTAATGTGAGAAAATATTGCTGCTGCTGGACTTACATTGCAGTCTTTAAAAAGATCTCACATTTTCCCCACTCTTTTGTATGTTTTGGTGAATATCCCAAATAATGTCTGAGAAATGAAACTTGGCTTTACTCTTCAAATCACTAAAAGGAAAAAAGTAGTTGTTTAAAGTGGTTAACTGTTCTTAAAACATTTATATCTTCAAAGATCTTTATGTAGTTTCCTGAATACGTTTAGTAATGAGTAAGGATCATTTGGTTTAAGGTATTTTCTGTTGATATTATTTAACTTGGGAAGGTGACCCTGAGCTGAATTGCAATGTGTGATTTGAATGCCCACGAGCTACTCTTCATTGGTTTGATTGGGGGAAATTATCTGGCGTTCTAATATACTTGTAATTACTCTGCTTATATAAATTGTCACATTAGAAGCTTCTTAACTGTTGAGTCTGTTCTGTCAGTGATCCACTAACAACAGGAATATACTAGGCTCTTCCACTGAGATTTGAAGATTTATCCCATCAATGAAAGGAATGGCTCTGTTTAAACCTACTGTATCTTCAGCAGGAATGAGTATGTGATCTGCTTCTACTCAGGCAGCAATTGATGTGTTGTAAATTGAAAGGATCTATAGTCCTTTTTGTTTTGTTAATAGGCATTTTTTTCATTTAGGGGAACACAATGCCAAAAGTGTTTTAGAATGTTTAGGGGCGATGTTTTCCTGATGTGGCTGCGGAAAGAACAGAAGACGGTATGGTTCGCATTTTTGGGTGGAGGAAGGTGGAGTATCTTTCACCAACGATTAGCTAAGGTCTTACAGAGAAGCTGTCTGAATTGAAATGCTGCCCCAATGTCTGTGTGAGTCTCTTATAGACTAAGCTGGATGCCCTGCTATTTTTGTTTATCTCTCTCTCTATATATATATACATATCTACACACACACATATACAGAAGTCCTTTAAATTGTGGTCTGAAGCACCTCAATCCTGGAGTGTTATGGTGATTTAGGCCTGTTTTGACCTTTTACTCCTGAGCGCTAGGGCTTCTGCCTGCCTGCCAGCTCTGTTCAGATGAGCTAGGAGGATGCCAGAACTTGGAAGACTCCTCCTCTCAAATGGTGTAGAGGTCTTCCAAGACACAACAGTCTGATGGCCTACAGTAACGGGTCCAGCTGAGCAGCAGCTTTTTTGGCAAGTACAGATTGTGTATCTTATGAAACCAGCCCCTCTTGCCTCCTATGTCGGACTTTGTCTACTGCTAGCCTAGAGAAAATATGAAGGATTGAATCCTGTGTGTGTCTGGTGGGTCCAGAGACATCTCATAAAGTGTCATGAAGAACAGAAAACGGTGCTTAAACCCATTGTGCAGTCTCACTGCTGAAGATGCGTACTTCAGCATGTTTGTTTAGGGGTTTTTGTTTTGTAAATAACAATAGATAGCGTGAATTATTAAATATCTGTTACCTAGTGGTTGGGACATAATACTGAGAGGGAAGTATCTCGTGGGTCGCATTCTTTGTTCTGGGATTTCTCATTTTTATCCAGTGACTGCCTTAACATAAAACTCTCGGTCCAAGAGTGAGCCCAATTCCAAAACTGGACCCAAGCGCCCTCCACCCCGAGGTAGTGACTCATTGGTTGTTATAGTGACTTATTGGTTGTTATGTAAAGAAAAAGTGTATTCCAGGTTTTAAAATTAAGGTAGCTACTGCTGTACCTTGTGCAGCATGTCGTTTTTGGTCTGGGTTAGTCATGATCAGATATCTGGGCCTCAGTAGACAGAGATTGTGAGTTAGGTGCTGAGCTCAAGGCATTTGTGTAGCTGAACTGCAAGCACCTAGAGGCCTGCCCAGTCAAAAGAGGGTGATCTGTCAAAGTGAGCAATTTGAGAATTATGATTCAAGAGTCTCAGATCTGTCTGTGCCCTGCTTTTTAACCATTACAACCTTTTATCCCATTGGATCTCATCCAACATTTAAGATCTCACTTTGCATATGCTTCACATTGTTGTGCCTGATGAAGGCATGTTGTAACACTGATATACATGATTTTGTGCAAGTCTGTGCTATAAAAAACTTAAGCACAAATGAAGGAATTAAAGCATTGGATAAAAATCCTGGATGCTACAGTTGTGAAGAGTACCCCTCTTCCCTTGTTAGCCTTCCCTACCTCATCACACCAATCTGCAATCATCGCAGGCATACATAACCAGGCATATTATTCTGACATCCTTTTTGCAGTAAACATTTAAACATGCAGTTTGTTGTGAATTATTGAAGCAGATTAAACTGAAGGAAGAACACTGAAACATGATTTAATAAATACTGAGCTGATGGAAGCATGTTAATGTTTGATAATATTGTATCACGATTTTTCTGTTTGTACAGTGAGCAGTACAGCTCTGGTGGTGATGCTATCACTAGGGCTTACACAACGCTGGCACTTTCACATTAAACTGTGGGGTTTTTCAAATGTTTCTTTTAACGGATGGGAAAATTTATTTTTGGCCTTAAGTTTCTCATGTTGCTTATCTTTCTGAAATCTGTTTTTTAATTCCATAAAGGTGGGTTAAAATTCTGTGCTTTTGGGGGTTTTTTTTGAGTTATTGAGGAGCAAAAAGGCTGTTGCTCAAATATGAATAAGATTTATAGGTACTTTGTATGTATATTGCAGATGTGGAAACAACTTGCGAAGTTCTGATTTGGGGTGCGATTACTTCTGTCCGGTTGCTACTGCAGTCGTACCAGCCTCAATATACTGGGTGCTATATAAAGGGATATGAAAAAGAAATTGTGTCCCAAATTACTTCGAAACAGATGTAAAAGAAGACTCAGGTATTTGAATCAGGCTTGGGTAGAATTTAGCTACCTTCCGTCATGCTTGTTTCACAGCAACAGCCTGCATGTGGAAGTGTCTGGAAGTCTGTAGGCGACTCCGTTTTAACCGCTGAAGTTCCCTGGGTACCGAAACTTGCGTGCCTAGAGACACTAAGGCTGTTTTCACAGGCCTTAGCTGTTTAGCATCAGCTTAGGCATTTTGAGGCCATAAACTAGGTGTTTTAACACTTAAAATTCTTGGAAGCGTGCTGTCAGTATGTCTACTAAACACTCTGATAACCGAGAGTTCAGTGCAGACCTCTGCAACCCTGCCTACCTGCATTCAAAACTGTGGCCAAGAGAAGGAAAGTTCACCTTTTTACGTGTTAGGTCAAGTGATCAGGAAGCCAAAAGCCTTTACCATGAGATGCCTGAAACCCATGTCTACGACTTTCCACCAATCTCTAAGCATGGTTGGTTTGGACACGTTCTTCTTGGAGGAGCTGGGCCATTGTGGAACCACTGTGCGAGTGGTGTTCCACTTCTGTTGATCCAGATCCATTTCGTTTTCATGAATCTGCCTGTATAAGGGAGGTAGGATCAGTTTGTTACTTGTACCTTGGCACAGCTCCATGATCCTGCATGAAAGCAGACTTGAACCCAGATGCAACCATTTTGTCCTTGCCTTTGTGAATGTCGTTATTACAGTCCATACTTAAACTAGCTTGTCTTTTTTGAATGTTTTGAATAATTCTGTATAAAAGTAATTAACTTTAAAAATGTGTTCTCCTTCACACTTCGTGATATGTTTTATGGTGGTATAACAGGTTATGTCTTCAGAAATGTATATGTGTTTAGCATAAACTGCGTGTTTGAAGCACAGATATAAAAATAAGTAAACGCTTATGAACAAATTATAAAGTTGAACAGTGACTTTGTTGACATCGGAGCTGGTATCCGTATGAATCAATGAAATAAGTGCTATAGGTGCAATTTTCTATAACTATCATGTAACTAAATTGCATAATAATCAACTAGTGAATACCCGTACGGGATTATTTTCAAAGGCATATGGAGGGCACGCAAGGATCTTTTTCAGCTTTATCTTGGATAGGACTACTTACTGGAAATGTGTGTGGCTTCTGCCGAAACCTCGCTTTCCAGTTCTGGTCGCCGTAAGAAGCAACAGTTCTGGTGGAATGAAAGGGAGAAATGAGCAGAGGTATTAAAAAAAGTACTGATGTTTTCTGGCATTTGAAGAAAGTGAAAATGGATGAGTAATTTTGAACTAAATTCTGAAATGCTGCTTGGTAAATATTGTTTGGTCACTGAAGCTGAGCTAACTGCTGCGTAGCAGAGATCTCTTGAGTTTTGCACCTGTAGTCGTGGCACAAATTTTGAGTGTATCACTGCAGTGAGATTTATACAACCACAGAAAATATGACTGGATAGATTTCTACAGAAAAGCCCAATGTTTTCTGATAGAGTAGTACTATATATTTCTTTGTGTTAGCAAGTAAGAAGGGAAGGGAAGGCAAAACACCTTTCTGTATGAAATGGAGTAGTGTCAACACTGGCACTTTTATTTTGGATTTTATTTTAATGCTATCTTTATTGTGTAACTTGTTGCTAAGCTTTTCAGCAGAAACAAATATGCTTTTCATTGTAGCTCTTCTGTCATCTTCACTGAAATCAAAACTCTCACTTTATTGTTCCCTGCATCAGCTAATACCCATATCTCTCCAGTTCTTTATGCTGAAATCTTCATAGCTACCCCATAGCTGAAGAAGCCTCAGCTTCCCCCAACCCCTTCTGTTGCTACAACCACCTCTATGGCAACGTTAAAATAGGACCAAGACACAGTGCATTTGCTGCCAAAATACCAAAATGAGAAACTGTGTTGATAATCTTGCAGTGGTGGAAAAAGAGGGAGAATGTTTGGGAAGGATATCTCCAAGTTCAAGTATTATTCAAGTCCACCGATCTGCAGAGAGCACAAAGTCCCTGTTACCTGTCTTTGAATCTGAGCGTGGTGATGGCGCTTTATTTCATTCTACTTGGCCTGACTTTTCCTTGAAAGAACCGATGTTAGTTGTTCAAGTTCTAAAGATCAAAGCCATTGATCATTTTAGAAATACTCATATGTCTCTACCCAATCTCCCTAGATTTTTCCAAGGGTGTTGGTCCTGCAGGTGGTGTTCGTTAATTATTTGTTTGTTTCAACATCAAAAGGTCATTCAGGTCCTTTCAAAAACACTTTCCTGAGCTTAACCTTGGCTGTACTGGGCAGCTGAGTTCTTGGGTGCTGTGGCTGGCCTGGCACAGTCTGGGAGCTGGGGAGTTGGAGGTACTGTCCGTGAGGATACAAGAGCCTGTATTTGTAGTGTGGGGGCCCCTGAGGGTGGTGGTACATGTCCCTGGCAGTGCTGGTACGAGGAGAGAGGTGGTCTTTCATGTTGGGGAGTTCTGAACCCTTGTAGAGCAAATTAAATGACAGGGTATTAAGTCTGGATGCCAGTATGCAGCCAGTGCAGATTACGGACTAGTAGTGACTTGAGTTTCCATTGTACAGGCAGGCTTCTGCATTTTATGTTTTACTTCTCCAGCATGACCTAAAGTTTCACTCCATTTTAGTAACCTGGGCTTGCAAAGACATGGTTTATGTTTGCAAAAGCATGGGTCATGATTACAGTATCTCCATCCAGATAAACGGCGGCAATTCCTTACCCAGGTGTAGGATGTAGAAAATAATCCCGCATCCTACTGCTGTACCTGTACATCCAGCACAGTCCGCATTCAGGTAGCACAAACATTCCTTTCTTTTATAAACCCAGGGTTTATTTGATCTGATGGCAAAATTAAAAGACACACCTCTTTTTACAGAAACGGGAAATCCACAATTTAAAACAAGTAAAAACCACACTGAGTTATTACCATTGTAATGAGGCAACCGGTGGTTCCAGAGCTCTTAACAGAGTGGAAAACTACATGTATATGGTTTCAGAAATGGAGTGATGTTTGATGGTATGCTTGTCTAGTGTTGGTAAAAGGTAGAAGCCTGAATAAAAAGCAAAATTGTATTTATCCATATTTTTATGGAATTAAAAAAATTTCCTTGTGGGTAGAAGTAGCTGGCTACATGAGCTGCAGCATGTATTGATGCCCCATCGATTCTAAGCATCTACCTTATTGCAAGCATTTGTGTAGGTTACTATGAATAAACATAAATACTGATTTGTACGTGTTGCCCTTCCACTGACACAGAGATGTATTACCTTGCTTTGGAAGTCTGTACACCCTTCTACTTTGCATAGATGGCTAAAGGAGATGCAAGGCACCCTTCTTTGGAGAGGCAGTTCAGAGGAGAGAAAAAGGTCTTTGTGCAATTTTACAGTGTAGCCTGGATGTAAGTAGGGCAGAATTTGGTCCTGTAAGTTTTATTCTCTTGCACTGTGAGGCATCGTGCTTTCCTTTCTTAACAAAATAAACCAAAAAACGTCCTTTATGTTTTTACTGTTAAACTTTTTTTTGTAATGGGCAAAAATATATTTTTAACTTGCTTCTTTAGACCTGCTTTTACTTTTTCATTGTTTGTCCTCTAAACCTCACTATTTCTGCACCCTTTTCTTTGTCCTTTTTTTAATAAGCGATACTCCCAAAGAAGTATTGCTTGACTTTTTATTCTAATCTTGCTTCTATTTCAATTCATGTTGACTTGGAGAATATGCCTAGTAAATAGGAATACCAGCTGATGTACTGAATATAATCCTCAGTTTCTCAGCGTTGATTGTTTTCGCAGCATCCTTAAAGGGTAAGCTGTCTTACTATCCAAATATCATGGCTGGGAAACTGAGGCTAACAAAGGCTGTATGATTTATGTGAAGCCACAGAGGGAATAAATGTCGGGTTTAGAATTCCTGGCTTCTGTTCCTGTGTTTGGACTCATGCTGCCTCTCAAAGAAATGCTTGATTCCTCTTAATATTACGTACCCTTCTGTATCTGTTAAATGTAGCCATTCGAAAAGTAGCGGATACTCAATTCTCTCTCTGTCTGTCCAACTGAAACTAACGGATGCCTGCAGGCAGGTGTAAGGTATTGTTACCTTTGACAGCCAGTATGTTTTATGTTTTAAATTACGTGTTGGGCAGAATTTTTGGATACTAATTTGATGTAACGAGATGCGCTCCTAATATCAACCCTAGTGCAGGAAGGCCTTGCAGCCAGCCTACTCTTTGTTTAAAATTATTTCATTTCAGATGTCCTAATGAGTGCTGTGAGTTGTGTAATTCTTTCATAATTTTCCCATCTTCCCAGAAGGCAACTGGGGGCTGGAGTTTTTTTTCTGGTTTTGCTTCGGTTTATTTCAAATTAGAGCAAGCACAGAATGAAGATCTAGGGGAAGAGTTTTGTGAAACACTTGTTATTGTGAGAATGGCAATTAAGAAAAAAAATACTGTAGTCTACAAATGTGAGTGTTAAGGCAAGTCTCGGTTCCTCCGCTGTTTGCCATTATCTTATAAATATCTTGACTCTGACTTTACAGTGCTGTTTATAGAATTTAATAAAGCAAATGTAATAATGCTGCCTGTGCTTTAATGCACAATCTCAATTGAGTTGACCAGAAGATAAATAGGAACAGGAATGATAGTGCGTTCCTACAGATTGTTTTTAATAAGCATGTTATTTAGTTGATCAGCCCAGTGCAGTAATGCCTGCTATCCTGCTCTACCAGACAAATTTATTAATGCTTCTTCCCCCCCCATTTCTCCGAGAACATTGATTCCCTGCAGACATATCTCTATTAAACCTCTAGAAAGTCACAACTTCCAAATTAGATTAAGTAGCAGGACTGGTACTAGAAGAATCAAAGAAAATTGAGTGCGTTATTGAATTCGTGCCACGCCGTCTCGGGAAGGGACGGGAGTGCTGTGCCGTGGCGGCTCCGGTCCTCGCTGCGCTGCCGGGGCTGCGGGCAGCGCTGGCAAACCCCGGCCTCTGCCCCGTGTGTCCGGGTAGAAGGGGCCTTCTCTCTTCCCTGGGCCGGGTGTTGCAGCCGAGAAGCAGGTTCCGAAGGGAGCTTTGCGGCTAGTGGAGCTCCCTGGCGTTAAGCGCCGGGCGCAGCCCCGTCCCAGGGACCCCGCTGGCGAACGTTGTGTCAGAGCGCCCGGCCTGGGGCCGGCGGCGGCCCCGCCTGCCGCGAGGTGCGGGCGCTCCTTTCGAAGCCGCCTCTTGCTCGTTCGGAGCTGACGTATTAAGAAGCATGTAATTAACGGCTGACATCAGTAATTAACGCTAACTTTGTGGTGCTTAATGTGCCATCGTTCATCCGTCAAACAACTGGCGGGCGTCCCGCCTCTGCGTAAAGGCTTTAACTGCGCCCTCGGTTCTCGGGCCCCTCGGTTTAAAGAGGCCGCACGCGCGCTGTTGAAAAGACGCGGGGCGCGCGCGGAGCGAGCGTAACGGCTGTCCTCGTGTCTCCCCAGGAGCGCGCACAGGCGCGCGGGCCCGGGCCGCCCGGCCGGCAGCTG
>Ga0065711_1039067_pt1 | contig 18169 bp, 9 predicted proteins | sample Hoacrofraction12_FD_59098 | JGI IMG/M metagenome (GOLD analysis project Ga0065711, IMG submission 59098) | Hoatzin crop microbial communities from Cojedes, Venezuela - Epithelial fraction 12 v2 (version 2) | ecosystem: Host-associated > Birds > Digestive system > Esophagus > Crop | place... | reverse complement strand
GGGGACCTTATAAATGCTTACAAATACCTTAAGGGTGGGTGTCAGGAGGATGGGGCCAGACTTTTCAGTGGTGCCCAGTGACAGGACAAGGGGCAATGGGCACAAACTGACGCACAGGAAGTTCCATCTGAACATGAGGAAGAAATTCTTCACTCTGAGGGTGACGGAGCACTTCAGGCTGCCCAGGGAGGTTATGGATTCTCCTTCTCTGGAGATATTCAAGACCTGCCTGGACAAGGTCCTGTGCAGCCTGCTGTAGGTGACCCTGCTTTGGCAGGGGGGTTGGGCTAGATGACACACAGAGGTCCCTTCCAACCCCTACCATTCTGTGATTCTGTGATTCTGTTTCCTCTTGTCCTATCGCTAGTTACTTGGGAGAAGAGACCAACACCCACCTCATGACAATTGCCTTTCAGGTAGTTGTAAAGAGCGTTAAGGTCTCCCCTCAGCCTCCTGCAGACTGAACAACCCCAGTTCCCTCAGCCACTCCTCGTAAGACTTGTTCTCTAATATATGTATTTACTCTGAGAGCATTGATCTCCGTCTGCATGTTGCGTGGTCATGTCTTGATAGACTTGGATCTGTTCTTCCTCCTTGGGAAGTATGAACTGTTGAGCAGGTAACCTAATGCGCTAAACTATCTAGGTCAGTACCACTGGTTAAAACTCCTGTTTAGCATAATCTTGGAGCACAGCAGAATCTAAAGTCTGTATTTTCCATCCTATGTTGGCTCAGTTGACTGTTGCTTAGGCTCAAGGGCTGTATTTGTAATACTAAATTGGGGCAGGCACGGTAGTCTCTTGAGCCCAACTGCAGTGGCTGCATTTGCTTCTATACAGCTAAGCTTTCATGGACGTACTGGAGTGAGTCCAGTGAAGGACCGTGGAAATGGAGCATCCATCATATGATGAGAGGCTGAGAGAGCTGATGTCGTTTAGACTGGAGAAGACGTGGCTCAAGGGAGATCTCATCAATGTTTGTAAAAACCTGATGCAAGGGGAATAAAAAAAATGGAGCCAGACTCTTCTCAGTGGTGCCCAGTGACAGAAGAAGAGGCAATAGGCAGGAGCTGAAACATAGGGAAACTGCTTAAGAGGGAACTTTTTTCATGGTGCAGATGGTTGAACACTGGAACAGGTTTCCCAGAGGGATGATGGAGTCTCCATCATTGGAGATGCTCAGAACTCAACTAGATACAGCCCTGAACAGCTTGCTGTAGGTGACCCTGCTCTCAGCCAGGTGTTGGACTAGACAATCTCCAGAGGTCCCTGCCAACCTCAACTATTCTGTGATTCTGTGAAACTTGCTTACCTCTGAAGAAGGGGGCCACATTCAGGCTGCCTGCTGTAAAAGGTCCCTAGTGCATGCTAACTCTCAGAAGGTTGCCTGGGGGAGAATGCTACATACCCTGGGACAAAGCTGTGCTGTGTTTTGCCAGAGTGGATGATCATGTACCTGTTCCTGGGTTCATTCTGTGAGCATGTCTGCTTTACTAGCCTAAAGATAGCTAAACTGCTGTCTGGGAAAACCTGACTGAAGATCTGTTGGGTATGGGTGTTGGGGGGCTGAAGATCTGTTGGGTGCTGGGAAGTTCTGTTGGGTGTGTTGGAAAGATCTGTTGGGTGTGTTGGAAGATGACACTTAAAATCTATGCTTACCTCATCCAGAAAGTGATCGTGTGCTGACACACCAGCCACGCTCAGGTTTTCCCTCACAGAAAGTTTTGTAGCTTGGTTAGGTTGGGCCAGAGGCTGTGCCTGTTTGTAAAATAGGGGAGCAGCATCCAAGTTTGGATGTGACTGTGGGGTCAGTATTGCACTTAACTGATACCGTGGACAGAGCTGTGTCTGTTCCTGTTTCACTGTTGTCTTTACATGTGAAGTCTTTTAGCATCTGCTCAACATTCTTTAACATGGACTGCCTTGAAGCTGAGATTTCTTTCCTAGTTTATGTAGCAGCTCGAAGTGATAACCTTCATCTGCTAATGTAATGCCTGCAGAGGTTGAATCTGATGGAGAGGCATATATCTAAGTTTTCCTGAGACACTGAGGAGGATTTGCTTGGCCAACCAGACTATTCCTCATTAGGGAGTACTTGTGGGAGGGTGGGCCAGATCTTGCACTAGCTGCTGTTTTTCTGAAGCCACTACAGTGGTGTCATATTCATATCAAGCAAAGTGTGACTTTGTTGGTTACAGGGTGGTACCAAAGAGGGTGTTCTGTCACCTGGGATTCATGAGACTCCAGCATGGTTCTCCTAAATTCCCCTGCAGGCATCTAAGCCCTAGCTTGCCAGGAAGACATCGGAGGTTTTGAGCAACAGCTTGAACGTAGAGGCTGAGTTCTCTGCGAGAACCTGTGCAAACAGGATTTGCAGCCTCGAGATAAAGGAAGTTTTCAGGAAAAGAAAGGCAGATTGTCAATGACCACAAGGGCAGGGGTGTGCTGCTCAAAAGCGTGTGGAGGATACTGACGGGGGATAAAGTGTAAGAGCAACAAGTGACTTACCAACCTGAGCTAACTTCCTCATGGGAGCAAAGTTGTAGTTACCATAGCAATGCAAATGAAAGGCTCTGCCCAAACTCTTGTGTGTGTCTTCATGACCATAGGGAGCGTAATTACAGCATACAGGACTTCTGAGTCAGCTTGGCTACAGCTGGCAGTGAAGCCAGATCAGCACAAAAGTGAACAGGGACTGTGGAAACCTGTGTGGGACTGGCTGAAGCTCATTTCCCCCAACTTTGCTGTTTGTGTATGTGAGGTGACTAAAATTTGCCGAGAAAGGGAGTAAGGTGGATCAAGGAGGGAATCAGAGTAACATTGCCCTTGGGAAAGCATGTAGTCTACTCCACATGAGGAGTGGGGAAACTCACTGCAGCACAACAGGGAAGCAGACAAACAGTACAATTCTTTCTGTACCTAAAAGAGAATAACACCTCATCCTTGCACACAAGCAGGAGGAGGCACCTTCACTTGGGCATCCGTAGGAGAGACAGGATATATTTCTGTGCCTCAGCATGTTGTCCCACGTAGTGCTTAGTTTTTCCTTGCTAGCGTAGTGAATTGGTAGCTTTTAGCTCTGTGATAACTTCCAAACTCTTCCTCTTATTGTTTCACCCTGTCCCCAGTGTTGACACGGTCAGTGCTTTGTTGAAAGATTTTACTCATTTTCCCAGTTAGCAGCCTTTATATTTTTTATGGCAATGGACTTCGTGTCCCAGATACTTCTCCCTGTATCAGGTTCTCAGTACTGTCTAGATTTTTCGGGTATTCAGCTGTGTCTTAATTGTTAACCATCGTGTGCTGACAAGGTGAAATGAATGAAGGACTCATCTAAGAGAAGGAAGTGAAAAGAATCTACATAATTTCTATTATATGGGAGGTTCATATTTGTGTACTTCCCAGAAAATTACTCAGAATATCTACGTAAGCATCTATTAGATATCCAAAGAAAATGTCTATGTTACCTCAACTGGAAGTTCATTCTGAATAGCAATTCCAGAAATGCTGATTTTCCAATCTCTGGTTGATTCTTTTACTTTTATCTGTAATTTTTTTTTTTAAGCTGTGTATTTTTTTTAATGTGAAATAACTTTTTGTGGAGCACAGGTGGACCAGTTCTGTTGTTCTTTGTTTGTATACAGGTGAGTCATCTTGAGTACTGTCTGGTTCCTTGCTCGTTAAAATTCCTCATGGATTGCAGGATCTCTCATCCTGGTCTGCCCTAGCTGACCTGCTGCTAGAATAATGTCTGTTAAACTGTCTTTCATCTTGGAAAAAACTGTGTACTTTAATCTTTACACTTTGATGGTTTGTTTGTATATGAAATATTTGCTCATAACATGCTAGTTCAGTTGAGGAAATTGGTTGGCTTATTGGACTTCTGGTAACATGCTCTTTTAGGCTTGGATCAGAGCCTAGAAATCCATCTTTGCCTGAAATGTAGACAACATTCTGTATTTCAGGAATACTCCAGGAAAGGGAAGTCTGTCTTTTCTACTTCTGTGGGCTGTACGGTTAATCACTTAAGAAACAGCTGGATACTGCTAGTGAAGTTAACAGTAATGTAGTTTGGGTAACCTAAGAACTGGCTCAAGTCTTGGATTAAAGCATAATCCCAAAGTCTGTGTATTTAAAGCAACAGTTAGGATAGTCTGCTCTGAGCTTCTGCATGACATAACCTCACGCAATAACAGCTTCAATAAACTCCTGATTTCACAGAGTCAATTTGAGAATTAAAAATATGACCTCAGGTGTCTTTTCGCTTGAATACAACTTTTGCTACCTTTGGAACATGCTGCTTGTTTTCTAAATCTAAATTAACAATTTGGAGAAAGAGTTAATTTTGAAGCAAACCCTCTCTTTTTACTACATGTGATTGGTTTCTCACAGCAGTTGTTGTGCACCAGACCCCAGTTCCTTTTGGAGGAAACAAAACTGAGAATCCATTCCAAATGCCGGTGTGATTCAGTTCTGAACCCACCTGGGGAAACACCCAGCCGTGGTGGCCTCCGACGTGCATCTAAGGAGTGTGTGCCAACAGAGACCTCTCAAACCATGAAGTGTTCCTGTGACTCCCAAAAATGGTTCCTATCCTGTATGGGTGTTGTGTTCACCTTTCTATCAGCCATTTTTTTGCTGAAAGCTTCCTCAAACTTCCACACAGACATCCTGCTGAGTTGTTGGGGCTGTATTCCCATGTGAGACCAGAAACCAGGCAGCACAGTGCTGGAGTCACCCTGGATGGCCTGATCTGGGTCCTCTTTGAGCTTGGTACGTGTCCTACTTGAGTGGTGGGGCATTATGCAAAACACAGCAACACAGTCCTTGCTTTAAAATAGGTGAACTGTGCACATCTAAGCACCTGCACAGTATCAGTTTAGCTACATATTGATGCCTATATGTGAGCTACTCACCACAGGCTCCTTTTATAATCAGCAGAGAAAGACAGGTGATTTTCAGTCATCCTTAGCAGATCAGATGAATCACCCATGGATATTGCTTCGTTCTTGTCATGAACCTTAAAGAAGAGCCTCGCCCAAAAGGCTCTATGTTTGGTTAGATCATCCTGCTCCTCATGTGTCATGTGTAGGTGCTGAAATGGGGATTAGTCACTACCCTTGGCTCGTTGTTTCTAATCAGCTAGATTTAACTGACTCCCTTGGTTTGGGGGATCAAGTAAGCAGACTCATCCCTGGGTAGCCGAAGATTCCCCAGAGTGCAACATTCACCCTTCCCGTGGGCCTCAAACCATCTCCGTGTTAGTGAGGGCATTGAGTTTAGCAACTCGTGCTTGCCTGAGCCCAGCCACAGTCCTGCACGGGTGTATCCACAGCATGGGTGCTCGGGGACGCGTCCTCTGAATGCCCTTGCTGGCCCAGCTCCACGCGAGGCGCAGCAGCAGCATCTGCTTTGGTGTGCTGCATTACAGTGCAGTGTGCCTCCCTCCCTTGCCAAACAATAATCTGTTTCCCACGGCGCTCCCCTGGGATGTAGCAGACATGGCCATTTTCCTCCTGAGTTTAAGAGGCAGCCAGGCCCCCTCTCCTCTGGGGACTGCCCGCTCAACAAGGTTAAAATCAGTTCTCGGTGCCAATGGTCACAGCTGTTACGACAATGTTAGGGCAATCTGCAAAAATACCCAACCGGTCCTGTGTCGGAGCAACAGCAAGTATGTGACTGTAGCTGAGGCAACAGGAGGTTCCTTGGGAGGGAGGGAGGCAGGGAGAGCACCTGAGCCCAGGTCTTTAGACTGTGCATATATTTGAAGTCGTTATTGAACAAAAGACAGAAACAGTTGTTGGCAAAGGAGCCAGAGCACAGGACTCCTGTTTGCTGAAGCAGTGCCATAATAAATAGGTGAAAGAACCTCTCTTGCTGTCTCTTTTCGGCCAAGCAAGCCTTGAATCCTCTTCTCTGGGGTAGCACAGGTTCAACAGGAAGAAGTGACAGCACCTCTTTTTTCCCTCTGATGGCTGGAACTTGGTGCATCACTCCTTTATCCATCCAGTTATTATCCCTGCTGGTTCATAAGAGCCTGTGCCAGCTTCTGCTTCTGCTTCTGCTACTGCCAGCCTCAGGCTGGGGAATGCTTATTATCTTTTCCTCTGCTGGATGTGCTGCTCATTCATCTGTCCTACCCAGGATTTTAATTTAGTTTTTCCCAAAAGGGATAGAAGAAGGCTTGTAAACATAAAAAAACCCTGTTCTCAGCATAGTTCCAATGCAAGCACTACCTGGAAGATCTTGAAGTCCTGTTAATGTACCTGCCTAATGACATGGTTTGGTTGAGTCTCAAGGTCTGAGAAATTGAATAGGCATCCAGAATTGTGAACAGTCAAAACATTAACTTCTAACGCTTGTGGCTGGCTAATGTACTTTTCTTGTGTTTAGTCCTGGGAGCATGATGTGACATCTTTTACAAAGTTTGGTCTGTGCTAATTTATAGTTGAGTATAAAGCAGGTTCCCAATGCAGAGTTATTTCCGTGTACACTATCTTACTGCTAACATCATTATTATTGCCAGACTTGTGTCTACAGACTTACAAGGATACCACTCTTGGGAGCATTTTCTTTCAACTTTATACAAGCTTTAAGAAAGAAAGGTTTTGGTCAACAAACATTTCTTAGCAAGGAACTGAAGACACAAAGATCTGGCTACGTGAAGTTAGATAGCAGCACGGTTTTATGTGAGCAGGAGAGTATCAGACCTCCCGAGGGGCATGAATTAGGAGATTTGCTACTTGTATAACTCAGTGAATTAAGCATGAGATTGTACATGTAATGATCTGCTTTTTACTCAGGGTGACGCAGCGCTGAGTTCGCTGGGGAACAAAGACATGATTGCTTGTTAAATTGAGAAGTGTGTAGAAGAAGTCCTGGGATTGTTTCAGCTGAGAGTTGGTTGTCACATAGTGTGAGGCAGAGGAATATGTGAGTGTGAGAGGGGTAAGCAACTGTTACCCAGTCTTATTGCTTGATTGCTCGCTTTGTTCTTTAACAGTAAGAAGCCTTAATTTAAATGGGTGCTAATTCATGTACGTTTTGTTTCTACTGTACGCAGTTATAAAAATTCTGGTAATATTTACTGCAGTGTTCAGCAGCAGGAGCTTGATAAAAGAACAGGTGCCTGCTGCTGTCTGAACTAACACCCTGCACTTTGCTGCCTCTTCGACACATTGGTTAGCACTGTGTGAAGTTAGAGAGGAGAAGCAATCTTGAAGGCAGATGTAACAATCTTCGTGAAATGAAAAGATTTATCGGGAAGAGTTTTGACAAGCTTTTTGGGTCATCTGAAGGAGAGCTTGTGTACCTGAAATTTAATTTGTTTTTCCCAAATATATAACTTTATCTAATGAAAATACTACTACTCCCCACAAATCATGCCTCACTTTACCCTCAGTCCATCATTGCTGTGACACCAATCCTGTAACAATTTAGCAGTATTTTTGCACTGTATTTCTCTCTCTCTGCTCTAGGGTGGTCTGTGATGCTCTGTTACCTTGTTTATATTCTTTAAAGAAGTAATCAGATTTTTAAACGTTTTTAGGTACGAAAGTATAAAAAACATAAATAGATGTATGATCAGTTTCTCAGGCATGTTTCTGTGACACTCCCTTGTTAAGCTGAATATTTGCACTTGTTAATGCAGTTGAAAATCACTTTTTTGTTGCCAGAAAATGATTTGACTTATACTTGTCACTACATAATCACTGAAGATGAGTCCTTAAATCATGCACTGCTAAGTGTCTGCCAGTAGATGTCCATAATTATTTTCAACAGAATGGATGTTTCGGGTTGGGGACTACAAGGTGAAGAGATTGTACTGAAAGGCAGAGATATTTTTCATGTCTGAAACTGAAAAATTTTGCTTGCGCATAAAATCAGACTTTTTTGATGTTGCTTTGGTTGGATTTTAAGAAGTGCTTCAGTGATGTGAAGCCCAACGCTATGGGTGCTTTTCTTCGTCCTGATACTTGTCCTGCTCTTCTTCATCTTTTGACTCACAAAAGAACAGAGGAGGACACCCCACATAGTCTACTGGGCTACCTTTTATGACCATTAAAAATATCCCAAGATTAGAGAAAGCACTCTTTTACTGTATGTGTTTCCCCATAGAGTTTTCGAATATATGACTTGGAGAGTCTTTACTTCCCAATAGATTGCATTGTAACATGGACTATTATGCCATCTTTTTCTCATTTTTTCTCATGTCACGCACTTCAAGTATCTCAGCTCTCACCATCACTGAGTAAGTGAGATTCCAGAGGAGGTTTTTAAAGGAGGAAGCCTTTGTGTTTGGACAAAGAACCATTGCTTCTGGTAAAGTATTGTTGCTGGATTTTCTCACTCTTCATAGCAGATTTTCCACCAGCTCAGTCCAAGAGCTTATTTATATGTTGTTTCTAATTTCTGTTACCCAGGGGCGTTTAGCCATAATTCTCTCTCAAATGAGTTTGAAGTCCTCTTTGATGAATCAGCAACTAGATGTCTAGTATGCTTTGGCCCGTGTTTTTCAGATGGACCCCATCATCTCTTTTTAGTTTTATAACTTTGTAAAACTGCAACCTACAGTGAAGAAAATCATACCTTTTTGTCCATAGTGTTTGTGGAACTGGTAATTCATTCCCAGTATCGCTGTATATCCTGCTCCTTATTGCCATGAATATGCAGTTTCTGCGAGATCTTTTTTAAAAGTAGCTTTAGTATCTCTGACCTGTATTGTAGTTTGTAGGATAGATACATGATCATATCTGGTTTAGGATCTGGAGAAGATGCCTTTTTGCTAGAGCCCAGAAGTGAGGATTGAGAGACAGGATTTTATTCCTCACAGCACAACCTTAAGTGAATGAATTTGTTAGTGCATGCCTCGGTTTACCCAAATGGATGTCCTTTGGAAAGCGTTGTGGATGAAAAGTACTACAGGAGTATTTGGTGAGATGAAAAACTCATTTACGTAGGATTATGGTTTCATACATTATCACCTAAGTTGAGATATATTTTAGATAACAGCTTCAGAGTCAGCTATAGCGAGTCAGCTATAGCTCTTCTGGATTCAAATGCGAATTTATAAATTCAAATACCAAATGAAGTTCATTCAGATGTCTATGTAACTTACATTAATGTGCCCAAAGGCAACGTTGGGCCCTCTCCTTTTAGCTAAGTTGAAAATGGTAGGGAAAATTTGTGTTACAGTGGCATTAAGAACTTAATTACTTTAAAGCTAAATTAGCACAGAGGATCATCTACTGCTGGGCTACAATTAAAGATTTGTGCATTACAGTGAACCTGAAAATAAAAGTCCAACTTTGGAGAATGGCTTTTGTTCCATCTGTTTAATAATACAGAATTTAAGCGCTACCACCATTTTACTTGCCTGAATGAATAGCTATTCAATAATGAGTTTGTTTATTAAGAATTCAATTCCAGAACATAATCCAGAAATTCCCCTCCCCCCATGAAATGAAATTTCATTATTTTTTCCTAGTTTTAATTTCTTCTACTAAATTAAAAAAAATTTATTACAAGTAAGCTTTTAAAAAATGATGTGTGCTAGTCACATTCTTTGTAGGGAAATTCCTTATTGAGGGAACCTGGAACATTCTTGCTTTCATACAGTCTGATTGTCTTTACTGCCAACAGGGGTTTTTTGCCATTTATTTATTGGAGACTCCAATCTGAAAGTAAAATATATGCTGCTGCTCTTTTAGATGCTGTTTCCTTTAGTCATCAAAAGATAGGCGATATCATAATGACACATTCTTCTGAATTTCCCTTTGGTTTCGATGGCTGCCTCTAAGCCATATAATTTGGCTTCAGATTACTTCCCACAGCCAAGGAGACTAGAATCTCATTATGGCTTAATTAAAATACAAACAGCACATAAAATGTGAAAAGTCATTTCCTAGATGTGGAATACTAGCCTTGTTGAATCCAAATACTGGATAAACCTATTCCACAATTGCCTTGGTCTACCTCTGGTGTAATCATCATTAAATATAGTGTCTGTACGGAGGGTCTTCCGTATGCAATCAATGGGGATTCCGCCATGGTAAAGATCCCCCTGTCCCCTCTCTTTTCAGCTTAGAAAGCTAAGAGCTCTCCGTCTCAGACTGGACACATTTTGTGTGTTAGGATCTGATGGTTGGCTACAGGTATTCCCTTGGACATGTCCTTATAAGCTAGTATGGCTTGTTAGCACAGTACAGTGTTATCTAATCAGATATTTATATGGAAGAATAAAGCAAGAATATAAGTTGCATGTATATCATTTGTCTTGCAGTAAAGACCAGGGAAAGCAAAGGCCGAGCAGGAAGGTAAAACCTGGGAGAATACCTCACTAGTATGTTTTCTTCTGCTGCTTAAGCAGAACATGCCTAATAAACATTGCAACAACTGAGGTGCTATTTTTATTTGTCCCAAGTGTTCTATACAGCTGTGGAAAGCGTGTATTTTGGAGCACGGTGTGCCCTGTTTGAGTGCTCCCGTTACCATCAGAGGTGAGGAGGTAAGCCCCAGAGCAGTTGCCTGGGACTCCAGGCCGGAGGAGCTGCTGCTAAGGCTGCCTTGGTAGCAGCGCGGGTCAGCCCAGCCTGCACCTAGCGGATGCACCTGCCTGGCTCCCTGGTGCTTTTTATCACTAACAACTGCCTTTTACCTGCGTGTTTATAGCTTGTTTCCACAGTTTGGAGGAACTTCACATTTCTGAGACCCCTGTTTCTTTGTCACACATGACTGAAAATTTCCCGGAAGTTATGAGAAGCTCATTGACAGACTGAGGAAGAGGTGGGGAAATAATGGTGCAGTCACAGAAGTCTCTTTTTCTGATGAAACAGGACAAAAGTTGTTATTATCATTGTTTTTTTTCAGCATCCCAAATCTCTTATTAGGATCATAGCCTTATGGCATGTTGATGTAACGGAGCTCTTACCGTAAAGAGCTTACAATCTGTTTTAACAAGATACACAACAGAGACAAGCAATTCCAAAGTGTTTAATATATCACTTTAGAAGCAATTACGTTTTCAGACTTGGAATCTAGAAGCTGCCTGCTGTCATGTGTGCTCATAGTAATTTCCATTTAGTGCAGATTTAAAAACCCAAATATTTAATTTGGTTATGTGTAACGCATTTGGGTGAAAGGGATGTTAAAAAAAATCTGCAAGTGCTATGTCTACCTTATGGACAACTATATCCCAAAGCCCAAATTACACTGTAATGTTACTTAACAATGCAATGAGCTGTAAAACAGACAATTTTTATGCAGCTGAGCCCTCAAGCTTATTCTTACTTCTAAGGCACTGCTTTCTTCCTGTGGAAACAAAGAAGTGAATAATATACATTGCTTTCTTTAGTGTTCGTTATGCCACTGTCATTTTTGACCAGGGAGGATAATGAGGTAATCTAAACGATACAGATCACTTGTTTTCTCCCCTAATAGGAAAGATAATGAATGGCTTTGTTTTGATAGCTTTATTGCCTGCAAGATAATGAAATATCCCAGCATGGATTTCATTAGACTTTCTCTAGTCTCACTATGATACACCCATTAAGAGGCCAGATCTCCTCTTCGATGTTTCAAAGACTTCAGCACACTGTGAAAATCTGGGCCCAGGTGTCACCCGAACAGTTGCTGGGTCTTTAGATCGAGGCTGGCTTTGCTCATGAGAGACACAGAAGAACGAATGCAGCTTGTCAAAGTGAAATAGTTCATGATGCCACAGGTGTGAGGCTGTGGGAGCTTTGGCACTGAAATTTCCTCACCATTCACGGGGTTTAGGGTTAGAGAGCATTTGCTGCTTAAATAACTGAATACTCACACTGGTTATGTTTACTGGTTTCCAGGGCATGGTGAAGAGCACAGGCTCTCTCCTCGCCAGCAAGGCAGTCCTAGGGAGACAGTCAGCATCAAGAGAGCTCCAAGGAAGGACTTCTTAAGGCTTGAACTGCTAGTTTAACAGCCTGGGGTTAAAAAAGAGAAGGTTGTAATCATAGAATCCTAGAATGGTTTGTGTTGGAAGGAACTGTAAAGATCACCTAGTTCCAACCGCCCCTGCCAGGGGCAGGGACACCTTCCACCAGACCAGGTTGCTCAAAGCCCCATCCAGCCTGGCCCTGAACACCTCCAGGGAGGGGGCATCCACAGCTTCTCTGGGCAACCTGTTCCAGTGCCTCACCACCTTCACAGTAAAGAATTTCTTCCTTACATCTAATCTAAATCTGCCCTCTTTCAGCTTATAAAGTCATTACCCCTTGTCCTCTCACTACATGCCCTTGTAACAAGTCCCAATCCAGCTTTCTTGTAGTCCCCTTCAGGTACTGGAAGGCTGCTCTTAGGTCTCCCCGCAGCCTTCTCTTCTCCAGGCTGAACAACCCCAACTCTCTCAGCCTTTGCTCACAGGAGAGGTGCTCCATCCCTCTGATCATTTTTGTGGTCCTCCTCTGGCCCCGCTCCAACAAGTCCATGTCTTTTCTGTCCTGAGGGCTCCAGAGTTGGATGCAGGACCCCAGGTGGGGTCTCAAATGTCCTTCAAATGGTTAATTTGTCTGTAGTCTCATTCCAAGGATGAAAAGAGGAGGCTAGGACTGGAGGGAACAGAGAAATCTGAGCCCCCTGAGCTGTTTTTCTGCTGAAATGTCATGTTCTTGTTGGTATGAACAACTCCGTGTTTTATTTCTACAAGGATGACAGTAAATGCACGTTTGAATGAACCAGGAAGACACGTTGTATGAAAACAAGAATATTATCGATTTGATCCTTGCATGAATAGAAGTTTGGGGCTGGAAGTATGAGAGACCAGAGGGTGAGGTTATCCACTGACTTCGAAAAACTGGCAGTTTGTCGTATTTCTCTTTTTTGGCAATTGTTCTTGGGGAAAATAGCCTAACACAGTTCTGAGGTTTAATACATGCCTTTTGGATACAAGGAAGCAGGAACCATAGAAGGCCATGCAGAGACAGTCTGCAGCAACTACAATTAAAAGAAATGAACACTGAGGAGAATTTGAGCACCAGAAAATATCAAGGTAAAGGGCTGCACCATAGCCAGTGTTTTAACTTTTCTTTCTTTTCTTCTTGTCGTCTTCGCAACAGGTCACTGCCAGCTCCTATCAGTGATTATTTTCTTGTATCGCAGTATTATAATGAAGTCCCAAATGAAAAAAGGGCAACAAGTCTGTAATGAATTAAGGCAGGGGGAGAAGAGTTAATAGTTCTTAAAATGTCTGGCTGGAGTCACATTAGGGAGGCTGATACACTATTTGAAGCCAGATGTGCCTGCCGAGGGAAGAGGATCGCAGGTGCAATGCCGGCTCAGGCTTTTACCTCCTGAGTTTCCTTCTTCTCCATGCAACAACTTATGTGGGGGGTTCCTGGCCAGACTTGACCACTGCGCTGCTGACACCATTAAATACTGCAACTTGAGACGGAAGGTATGTTTCTGTTCTTCCCTCCCTCTCCTCATACTTGCCTAAAATGGGATTAGTCTTTTGCTGTGGCTGGAACCAGAGCAATGGCTTTCAAAAGGTGTCTGGGGAACAATCTTTGCACCACAGTTTTCCCCCAAAATATGAATCAGTTCCAAAGCTGCCCTGAAAAAATCAGGATATCTGAGAGTGTGCATAGATTGAAACAAGATTTGAGGTTTTCAACATATTTTGTAAAGAAAGGATGGGAATCGTAAGAGTTATGAGTGTTTCCAGTTGTTTTGTAGCTCCTTCCCCACTGGTGTGGATAAGGAAGCTGAAGAGAGATGGCAGAATACTTACTCCCTGCCGGTCTCCATGACTGCTACAGACAGGTAGCATTTGCGTCAGTGGTTCTGTCTGATGAAGCAAAATAGCAGAAATGTAGTGCCGCGTTGGACTGCTGGCTGATCTTCTCCTCAGCCACAACTCTGCACATCTGATTCAGTATTGTGCAATGACACCTGCCTGATAAGAATACTAAAGCCAAATTATTTTGGGATGAAAATCAGAGAGATATTTACCCATCTGTGTGCCACATTCAGATGCTTTCCCTGTGTCTGGCCTTTTTTTTTTTTTCAAAATCATGCAAATTTATGTCATTTTTTCACAAAGCATGACCTTATGCATATTTGAATTGCCTTTTTTTTTTTTCTTCATGCATTTTCAGAATTCAGATTCACAGGAGAGGATATACAGGGAATAAGCTGGCCTTCTCCCTTGGCAGACAGATGCTATAGGGAACTCTAATATGAATAAAAGGTGGACATTACTTTGCTCATCTACAAGTGTTTGTATGCTACCCTGCCAACATCTCGAAACCAAATGTTTGTCAACCGCTGAAATACAGCAGCATCTGTGTTGTCCTTGCTTTTCTTTTTTTTAGCATTATGTGGACTAAATTGTCGCAGCAAACAGATGCTCTGGGAGATAAACTTTGCACTAAACATTTGCACACCATAAGCTTAGGTTCGAAGCAGATGATTCCTGCTGGAATACGTGGGATGATTTCACAGGTGATTGCTCCCTCAGCTGGAGGAAACATGAGGTCTCTTCATCTGTCTCAGGGCATAATAAGCCAGGGTAGTAGGTAGGTTAAACTGCCTTCTAGAGAATATTAAATCAACCCAGCAGCTGGCACAGGGCCAATTAAGGAGAAGTCCAGCAATCAGTTCTCCTGATTCGGGTGCAGAAGTGTTCGCCTCCAACAGGGAAGTGATAATGTATGGATCGACAGTCATTTCTGCAGAGCACATCTGACCATGGTTAGATTAGCCTCTGCAGCCCCAACCGAAGGAAGTGAGTAGAAAGTTATTGGAGGTTGAATTCCTCAGATAAGAAATGAAAAAAAGCCAAGCCCAAACCCACAGCGAGTCAGATAATAAAATCTTTGGTTTTATTTCTTCCCCAGTGGCCTGAAAAGATGATTAGAACAGATCATCAAAGTCTGCCCTGACAGCTACTCCCAAGCTCATTGCGACTTAAACAGATTAGTAGAGAATTCCCTTAGGCATCCTGGCAACAGAGTTATTGATGGCTCCATTGCGTGGCTGGATAATGCTTGGTTACTTCTTGTGTTGTGGGCCAGGAATAGTGAGCACACCTGCTAGAAGAGCAAGAGGATTAATAAAAATTAGTGTGTTAATTTTGCCTTACTGTCTTTTTAATATTTATTTATTAGAACTTTGCTATTATAAGAAATATTTGTCTTTTTTTCTGTCACTCACAGCAGTATTCTCTCCTGCCTGGTGACGTGCCATATCCTCTGCTTCATTCCAGTCCTCCTTCCTCCCCTTGCCCTGGCTTTCTTCACCTCACTGCGTCAGCACCTCTTGTACTGCAACGAAGCTTCTGTCTGGTTTGCACCCAGGGAGCTTTATCCCCATGGAAACCACCTTAGGGAGGACACTGATATGTGCTGGGGCCCCCACAGAGTATGGACTTGGGCCATCGCCTGGGTGCTTGTCTCAACATGGTCTTCTTGCATCATGCTTTGCTCCCTGTCCCAGGCCTAGGTGTGACTCCACTGTACCTGGACAGACTGTTCCTTTCTCGCTGTTTTGATTTGCGCCCCTTCCTTATTCAAAGTGGGACTGGTCCCTCCCTCGGGTTGGTTGGGTGCGATCAAAGGCACAATCAAGTACAAGTTCTTTGTTTCTCCCAGGTAGGTCTGGAATGGCTGAGAGCAGCTGTTGAGGGGAGCTTCCCACTGGTCCGGTATGTTGAGCAGTCCTCCGGGTTGTGTCAGTGAGGGAGCTGGGCGCAGCGCGCTCAGGGAAGGCTGGACCTCTGGGCATCACAGCTGTCAAACTCTGCAGAGTATCTGTGGAGTCTCCGAGGATGGTGAAGCTTAAGCTGGGCTTGGCTAAACCTTATGGGAAGGCGCAAGTCCAGTTCCTGACACTAGCTTCCACTTTCTACTGCATTTCAAATCCCTCCTCCAAAGCAAAGGGTAAGAAGGTGGCAAGAAAGGTCCTGGGAAGTAGCAAGGCCAAGCAGTATCCTATTCACTATTTTCATTCTTGGAAATGGTTGGACTCTTCTTGCTAAAATTTTCCGGAAGGATCAGTCAAAATTAGATATCACATATGGAAAATTTCAGTTCAGACAGACGAAGTTTTGCAAGGAATAATTAGCTCAAAAGCAGGTCTTGTAATAGGAAATGTCCAGCCACCTTCATAACAGGCAACACTACCAAATTTGCTATGACTAATCCTTTGTATTGATTTGGTTGGCTGGTTGTAGAAAGACAGTTTGTCTGACTCCTGTAATTTAATGGAGTTAATTAGAATAAATGACTATGCCATTTTCTAGGACCACTGCCTTCTTTCCTGTTTTCTGTTTTTGCGCACAGCTTCACTTACGCTGCCTCAAAGACCATTAAACCATGGAATAAAGTTCCTACAAATCGATATTGTCTTTTTATATCTGAATGCTATTTTTTGTGTTAGCTAAGCCAAATGTTTAAGTAGTCACATTGCATGATTTCCAAGACTGCCAATGGGAACTGCTTGCAAAGATAAGTTTATTGTCTTGCAGGCATATACGGCCCATATCCTGCTAGCGTATTTTAGCCGTGGTACTACTAGTGCTGAGGGTCACACACCACGAGGCCCTCACTTTAAAAAGACAAACTGGCTGCAGTGGGGGTATGCAGTTACTTAGCACGTCAAAGGCTCAGGAGATAAACTTTAGAACAAAGGAGATGGAGGAGTCTAGGTTTTGTAACCTTAACACACTGCATCTTAAGTCGTTCACTGCCTGGACATGCCTCTGTTCTGATGCTGGGTTTAAGAGCTGCAGTCAAAGGACATTTTAGAGCAGCGACAGCACAGATTTTATGCTATTCTTGATTTCCCTGTTTTTCAGTTCTGGAGGCAGCGAGCTAAATTTGCTTCTGAGTATTGTAGATAATGCTGCACTCAGGGCCTCTTAGTGTAGGGGCAGAGGTGGAAGAAGGTCTTTCTCCCTCTGCCTCTCTCCAGGCAGGAAATTCAATCAAGGCATTATTTGGCTGTATCTAGAAAATGGGAAACTTCCTGTGTTGCTCACAAAGGGCGATGCTGATTAGGAGAGATCTGGTACATTGGGTGCTGGAACAGGAACAAAGGAGAGGTGATGAGCCTGGGATGTGTCTCCACAGCGAATATTGCTGTTCGAGGTCATACAGCGAGTTCCCTTCTGCTGCCCCAGCTCTTGACTTCAGCGTAATCTTTTCCCTGTCTCCTCCTCCTCCAGGTATTCAGAGACCCTCTGCTGTGCCCCACTGGAGCACTGCTCCTCTCTAAGGCAGGGCAGGGAGCCAGGAGAGCTGCCTTTAGGGGCAGGTGGGGAAACCACAGCTTGCCTTCTGCCCTTCTTCTCTGCTGCTGAGCTCTAGGAGTTGCTTGTGGAGTCAGGAATCGAGAGGCTCTGGGGCTGGGTTGTGCAAAAGGCAGCTGGGCTGTGCCATGCTGGGCTGTGCGCTGTGATGCAAGACAGGGCATAATGCCTCTGTTCTGAACGCTCTGCATCTCATTTACGCATACGTGCCTGAACAACATCGGGCCGGTTGGTACTGTGTGTAACACCGCCATACACTCACGACGGCAGACTGCCCACCTAGCAGGCTGAACCCGTTCCTGCCCCCGTTCTGTGTGGCGGCAGAGTACTTCAAAGCCTAAAATGTGCTGGGAAGGGCACTAAGCCTTCTCACAAGAACCCAGGTAAGACGTGCTCAAGTAATGTTAACCCTCTGCTGGCGTGCATTTTATTAATGAAAATGTAGCCCGTGAGATCACTCTGGTCTCAGCTTTACTTATGGGACTAACAGGTCTTTTGGCTCTATCCATATGGGCCTCAGACAAACCACACCTCCAACTTTCCTTAATGAAAATTTTTTTTTTTAAAGTTGTTTGATGTCAAAAGCAACCTGTCCTCACAGCCTTCTGCATCAATCAGTGGGATAATTAGGGACTAGCCATGAAAACAAAGCAAGGACTAGGATGAGTGGCACGATCTCAGCAGGAAAGGAGTGCTTTAGAGCACGCTCATGGAAACCGAGATTAGTTTCTAACACCCTGTGCTGTGGTAAGAATTTGTAGCAATCAGCATTCAGAGAGCTACCTGGATATTTCTGAGATGAAAGCAAGCTTCACATACTGCTGGCTTCTCCTGGGCCCCATGGATCCCCAGGGGACCTTGGAGAGTGTGCTTCCGAGGTACTATG
>Ga0065711_1039068_pt1 | contig 18170 bp, 9 predicted proteins | sample Hoacrofraction12_FD_59098 | JGI IMG/M metagenome (GOLD analysis project Ga0065711, IMG submission 59098) | Hoatzin crop microbial communities from Cojedes, Venezuela - Epithelial fraction 12 v2 (version 2) | ecosystem: Host-associated > Birds > Digestive system > Esophagus > Crop | place... | reverse complement strand
CAGAAGGCCGCACCAGACCAGGGAGTTCCTTAGCAACATCCCTAACCCGGGCCCCAGGGAGGCAGCAGACTTCCCTGTGGGATGGGTCCGGTCGGCAGATCGGGCCCTCTGTTCCCCTCAGAAGGGAACAGAATATTAGGAGATTAACACTACCAAGTCAAAAACAAAACTGCAAGAGCTGAGTTCAGTCCCGTCCCATTCATGGGAAACCTGCCTAATCTTCACTCTAGGACTGGGAGGGAAGTGGTACATGAAATCACAAATACCATCCCCTTTCCTCCCAGCCTTCCTCTTTGGATCTGGTTCCATGTAGTAACACTGTGCCACTGGGGCTCTCGCTGGAGTTTTCTTTCACCAGCTGATCTCTTTTCCTTTGATTGGAATGGAGCAAAGCTTGTGGGTTATGTAAAATGCCTTTCTTCTTAACACCTTGTGGATTACACCTGGAGAGAATCTACATGAAAAATAACCTTCCTGAAATTTTCCTTGAAAACACATCTGATTTCAAATCATCATCTAACCGTACAGTTTGTAGAATTTAACAGAGAGCTTACAAACACAATGCCTGTTTCAATATAATCTTTTCCTTAGAGGTATCATTTCAAACTAGATTGAGTTCTACAGCTTTTTTCTATCCCCTCTCACTCTCAGCAATATCCTGATCAATCGAAGCAAGCCTGACTTATTTAAATATCTCTGCTGTTTCTTTTCTGTGAGCTCTGTAATGAGACACCACAGTTTGCTCCTCTTGGATGACTGCAGTCATACCCATAGCAAAAAATTTCCTTACCAAAAGTATCCCCTTCCTCAGACTTAACAAGACCACCCTCAGAACAGTGGGGTGGCAGAAGTACTATTTTATGAGTCATTCATTCAGGCTGAAATTTACTCCTTTGTAAAAGGCAAGCTCAAACCTCCAGGCTTGTGTAGCCTATGTGCAATGTGTTGGTTTTGGGCCAGCCCCTCTGGGATATTTTTCCTTCTGTCTTTCCAGCAGTGACTGTATTTTGTCTGTATACCTACTGTATGCTGAATACATGTTTTTTGGGGCTGGCTGCTGTTACAGAATAGAAATTATAATAATATTGCAGGTCTTCATGCATAGTGGATCTTCTCAGTCTTAGGGGAAGGGGCTAGCATTTGATGCTTTTGGTGAAAGAAGGAGTATTTGGCAGAAAAAGACCTTTGAGACTCTAAAGACGTGGGTCTACAAAATGAAGGTATCAGCTTTGCTCATGCTCATAAAGTCATGATGTAGTCAGGTCCATTTCTGGAGTAAACTAGGTTGGCATCTCTCATGGCAACGCAAATGTGTTCCTGGTTTACCTTAGTAGACACTTACTTGCAGTGTGTGAGCTTCCTCATGTTCAGGTGCATGCTTGTAAATGTTTGTCAAAACACTTTTGTGTCTGAAGAGTTTGAAGTGACATAAATTTTACAAGTTATGGTGTCATTTCTAGAGTAAGTTACATAAAAGTACACTAGTGGTTTAAGTCACTTAACAGGAGATAGCTGGGTGTGTGATACTTGTGAAAAAATTGCCTGGTGTGCTTGGCTGATGCCATGAAACAGAGCTGTCAGGCTGTTCTGCAGCCTCTACCTCTTCTCAGACATCATGCAAGCGTATGCACACATGCTTGTGTATGAGAGGGAGAAAGACAGAGATACTTCCTTTGTATTTTGACTGAATTTCGTTTCCTCATCGCCGAATAATGTAGACCAGAAGAAAAATCTAGTCAGATTTATTTTTCTTACCAGCTAAAGAGCAAAATATGAAATGTTATTTTCAATTTCTTAATCTGAAAATAAGTCTCACTGTGGACCCTACAGACTGCATATTTCCACATGTTCATCCCAGTCTCGCACTGATCTGTTTTCAGAATTATGTTTTGTAAAAATGATGTGGAAGTGCCCAAGAACTAGGCTAGGTCAGGAGCTGCCACAGCTATGGAGGGAGGGAATCCAGCAGGCAAATTTATGACAGTTTGACATTTCAGATAATAGAGGTCAGTCCTTCAAGTCGCGGTCCCCCTGAGATGAGTGGATTTCTGCCGGTGAATGTGGGAAGAGCTGGTACCGTTAAATTGTCCCTTTGCTGCAGGCAAGCATGTGGTGATAGGCTGGAAGAAAAGAATTCCTTTAATTATTGTGAGGCAAATTCTGCTCCCTTTCTGATGTGGATGAATGATGAATGATCCCATTCATTGCAGTGGTTGTACCTGCGGCTGGAAGAAGAACAAGATTTTAATTTCTAGAATGAAGTGTTATGTTGTGAATGAACTGGAATCAGATGTGTTAGTGCATCAATATGCAAGCCTTCCCCTGCTTGTGCTCTCGCAGCTAAGAACTTGAAGGATTGTTTACTGTGAATACTATTTATGACATCTGAGACCAAATAAATTGTGTCCACTTATTAACAGATTTTGTGCACTTTTTCAAATGAAGATTCAACACTGCTTAGTCTTTAGAAGTACTGATGAGCGCTGTCCCCCTAAGTTGTTGCATCTCTCTGCCTCAGGCACTTTTCCTAGCACTTGCAGGAACTAGTGATATGCAGTGTGATAACAGTACTGGTGTAAGGTTTATAGCATAATGTTTGATGAGTGTTTTGAAGGGGGAAATTAACTCTATATTTACTTTACATTTTGCTATCTGAACCGATATCTTTGTTCCACAGAGACTTAAAAAGAAAGCATAAATGCTTGACTGTGATATGACCCAGTGGTAACTTGCTATAAAGAAGCAAGAAACCAAAAGGGAAAAAGTATAATAATTTGTACTATAAAGTAATAAATATAATAGACAATGTACAAGTATATAATAAATATAATTATAATTTTGTAATAAGTTTAATTATTTACAATGATAAAATTAGTGTATTTGTGATTTACATTAAGCTGAACTGTAGCATCAGCTGCAATAGCTTCTCCTGAAAAAATATGACTGAGTTGCCTCCTGTGATCTTTGAATTTCTATAGATGTTAATCAGAAATATTTAAACAGGTCAGCATTGAATCTGGAGGAAATTATCAACCTCTTTTCTATTTGAAGACAAAATTTTTAATAAATCTTCTAAAGTTTTCTTTCTTAAAATTAAACTACCTTATACAAACCTCTATTTAATATGCCATTTCCTTTATGTTTCCTTACAAGAAGCAGTCTTGTGCTTAGCTAGATTATATGCCTGGAGCTAAGTATGCGTCAGTAGCTAAAATATGTGCCTGCAAGCTAAAAGGGAGTGACTCTTGCCTAATTTCTTCTGGAAGAGGTGATACATGAACATTAAAAACATATTTGCCTGGTAAATATACAATAGTTACATTGTGTATATATATTTATACATCGTATATAGCTGTACAGTAACTCCTCCTTCCACACTTGAAGGAGAAATGAAAGAGACTCTTAACATGTTTGCAAACACCATGACTCTGCTTGGGAAAAGGGATACCGAGCTTTCTTTATTGCTGAACTGTGACTGAATTCTTAAGATCAGATAGACAAATTTCACAATTCTCTGATTATCTAAATCTTTAGAAACCCTGTGTTACTCAGGGCAAAATTGACTCTTGCCAAGATGTGGACTTCTTCCAAGCTGGGAGAGAAAGTATAGAGTTGCTTTCCAAACCACCAAATCGCACATGTACTTTTATTTTGTAGAAAGTTAGTTCATTAGTTTACAACCTACTTGTACACATTCTCTTTACTTGTGCGATCTTTCTGTGAGAATTATTTTATCTCTCCTTTTGGACTTGCAAAGAGGAGAAGGGGAATCCTGATGTTCAGCAGATGAATTTGAAGAGCTGAGGAAAGAAGCATTCATTTCAATGAGCTCCCTTCTTTCCCTGCCACCCTTCAACAGTGCCAACGTCCCAGGCGTGAGTCCTTGTGCAGCAGCCTTGTTGTCCGGCCATTGCAGCCAGGCCGACTCCTGCAGAACACAGTTCCTGGGGACGATGGACACCATGAACAAGGCTCCTGTCAGTGTTTCGTTCAGTTATTTTGTTGGATCATCATTTGTCTTCTGGGCAAATTAAAATTTGCAGGAGTTCTCAGCATTTGCTATAGGGAAGAGCTAAGGGTAGAAGGAGTAAAGCCAGGGACTAGGGCAACTAGAATTCTTGTACTTTGTGAAGACCTTCAGATGACATACCACACCACATTAATGCCTTTATGACTACATGTGTCAGGAATTTCCCATGAGGCTGACTTCAGCAAAATTAGAAACTATTCAAAACCAGGAAAGTGTTGAAAAAGTAGGAAATTACTAAGGATGAGAAAGAGCAAAGATTAAAAGAACATAATGTATCTTGTGAATGGCTGTGTGATTACAAAGTTCTAACAAATACCTTTAGAATAGCTGCTATTTATGGGTTACTAATGTCCATAGGTCTGTCTAACATTCATACTGTCTTTTGTCCACTTCAGTGTGGTGTTGAGGTTTGTTTTTCTTACTGTACTCTCACAATTACTTATTGAAGATGCACTTTACTATAAATATTGTTCCTGTAACTTTACTGAGCTTAAAGGCATGCTTTCATGATGGGCAACCAAAATCAGTGCTGGACTCCCTTTTTTTGCACTATTTGAGAACTTTTATTCATGTTGCTTTTCTCTGCCAGATCTCTGGAATTTGTAACCATACTTGTTAAAAGTTTATTAGCAGAATACTCTCATATACTACAGCCACACTTCCATTGTGTTGCATAGATACTCCTTCACTTACCTTTTACTTTTTAAAACTGAACATACAAGAAACTATTTGTGTACTTACTCTGAAAGAAGATTTCAAAAGGAAGATAGAAAAAAGTTATTATATGTCTCTTTGATTTGTTACAGTAGAACTACAAACAAAAAACAGTGAAAGAGTAAGTGTAACTTTGAGAATATTGTTAAATCTCACAAAAACATTGATATATCATCTGTGTATTTGTATAGAAGGGAATTGAATTAGTCTGACATAAATTTCTTTGCTCAAAGAATCCAGTACTCCTGAGGTCAAAAGGTTAAAATTCAGGCCAGATCTACAGCCCAGCTAAGTTTTCCTATGGGCTGTAGTACTGGCTGGATCAGGCTTGATCAAACATTTTTTGTTGTAATTGATTTCTGTCTTTTTCAGCCAAAAAAGGAACTTAATTATTTTTTTAAATAGATATTACTTTATTGATTTGAGTCTGTAAACTGTGTCTGCAGGAAAGTGATGTTCTAGAAATCTGTGTGATTAAACTGGGGAACTGGAGGTGAGAGTTACTCTGTAGTTCGAAACGCCCAGGCTCTGATGCCATACTACGCAACATCAAAGGCTGGTGATTAACATCTCCTGTCCTGTGATAATACTGATTACAGAAGCAAATTCCTTTATTCATTAATTTTTTTTTTTTAACCCAAGCCCAAATGCAGAAGTAGCCTGAATTCTCGTGTAGTCATATAATCTTTGTACTTGTTGCAGTCAAGTTTTTCCAGGAAATTGTACATCTCTTTGCTGTCCTGGCTCTCTGTTGCCATATTTCCATCACTTATGTTTGTTATTTAGTATTTGGACTTAGTACACATAAGCTATGTTTATTTTAGAAATATTGCAGCCTGTACGAATAGATTTGTGTAGTAAAAATGTTGCAACTGAGAATTCCAAATCCATCGTGTAAGTATTTCAATGGGTTTACTTTGCACTGGTTCTAGCCCCAGTCCCACAACTGTCTTTTGGTGACTGGAGCATATCAAATGAAGCCCTGGAGCAATTATTCTAGTTTAGTTTGATTCAAAATAAATCCAGTTGGTGCTGAGACCACCCTGTGATATGAACTGAAAGACAGTTGATAGAGCTACTCCATAATGCCCCGCTGAATGCTGAGCAGTAATGTAGATACACCCACAGGTGACTGAAATGGAAAGAACTTGACGTAAAGCAGATGCACAGAGATCTTGTCTCATTTTCACGTGGTACATTATCTTTACTTCAGCTAAAATCTTTGTGGTTTGATAGCCTACAGACTTTGGTGTGCCCAGTCTGCCACTATTTTCTAATGAGTTATAAGTTCAGCTCATTGGGATGAGGTGAGAGGTGTAGCCCTTTTCGGTAGGACAGCAAATGTAAATGTGTTGCAGCACCATTTTCTCGGTGTATTTAATTCCCTATAAAGCCAGATGTAATATCAATATATAAATATTTTTATGTATTTATCATATAAATTAGCAAAGGTCTTCTATTTTGAATAAGCAGAATGATTTAGAGTAGCTGGCAATCTAGTTGGTAATTTCAAAATATTCTGCACTGCATAGCACAGTATCTCTTCCAGGCACACGTGTAATTTCCTGCTGAGGAAACAATCATAAAAAGAAGACCCTTTATCCAGTGTGTATTGTGGTATGGATTGCACAGGTGTAGTGTTATTGCTCACTTCACCAAAATAGTAATTCGTCAAACTGACTGGAAACAACAAGTTTCACAACAACCTCAAGGTGTGGAGAATGACAGGTTGTATCTTAGATACGTTGTTCTGGCTTTAGTGTGTATGAGAAATCTTGAGATTCCTGTGTGAAGTTTGTGAAAGAGATCTTCCTGCAGCGAAATATGACTGTTAGAGTATGCAAAAAGATACAATGAAGATAAAAATGTAACAGCAGGTGCTTAATTTAGCTCCCTGAAATCCTGTGAATAACCCATTTCCTGTCCTCTGGCCAGGCTACTAAATGAGGCATGCTCGGTAATTACTGAATTATCCCTTTCAGCAGGAAGAAAGCAACATGGGTGCTAGGCTTTTGTTATTTTACATTCACCCCCATTAGTGTTACTTGCTGCACCTAACAGGCTGATAAATGGGGTATTGCTGCTGTCAGTGACTAAATGGCACTTAATATTCCATTTTGAAGTTCACGAAATCAGAAACAGGAGGAGAGGCTTTTGATGGCCATTTGCTCAGTGACACAGACTTATAATCAAGGAAATTGATGTTGAAGGTTTAGTTACGTGGATCTTACCATAAAATGGAGCTGTAAAATTGTGCTGTGGATGCAGTGGACTTTGGCAATATAACCCTTCACCTTATTAGAATTACCTCCAAAAATAGTATTAAAAATTAGAAGTAGACCCCAGTCTCTCATTTCTGTAACATTACTTCAGTGTAGGTAATGAAAAGAAGAGGATTTGGAGTGCTGCATTTTATTGCAGAATATAGCAGACCAATGAAGGAGGTTTAAGGCGGCAGTTTCTGCTTTGTTGTCCTCAAAGGCTGTGAGCTGGCACCTTTGCTCAGGATAACATCTTGAAACACTCACACCAATGGCTTCTGTGGACTTGCTCTGGGACAACTAATCTGCAATTGTTAAAGCCACTACACATTTGAGAAATCCTTTGTAATTTAGCAATTGTTATCCCTGGGCATAGTTTTCATTGTAGCAGTCTAGATAACGCACTGGAGCACATTAACCAGTATGTACTGTTTACAGTTCAACTGTATGTAGTTGTGCCAGCACAGAACAAGAAGCAGCAAAAGCCTGGCCAATTCGCTGTTTGGCCAGAGGAAAAAGCCAGTATGAAGAAAAGGGATTCCGATCCAGACAAGGAGAGCTTGCACAGCTGGATCTAGATGCAAGTCTGAGTTCTAAACATTCCTGTTATTCAGAATGGTTTGTATTTGGACAGCTGGGTCTGACCTTTTCTGGTTCTCACACATAGAAAGATATTGTCCTTTGATTCATGAGGAAAAGGCGCTGCAGTAATCAGCTTAACAGTAGACAGAGTGGCCAGCATAATGTATATGCTGAGGTTACGTAGTCTGAGAGAAGCACCTTGGCCTCTGCTGAGTCACTGAAGTCCTCCTCTTGGGCTGTGACCTCTTTTCTGACCCAAACGTCATCATAGAATTAGGTGGATTCAGAGCCTCCATGCCCTCCCTGCTGCTGGACCTCTCACTTGGTCTGAATTTCACCAGTGTTTTAAGAGCCGCCGCCTTCTCAGCCCCTACCATCTGGAATAGCTTCACTGTGGCTCTCTGCCTCATTGACTCTCTTCTTCATTTCAAATCTCAGTTGACCATTTATCTTTTCTACCTTGCCAATTTCTTTTAATTTCCCTGTCCATCTGCTTGGTCTGTTTAACTCTGTGAAAGCTTTTAGATAACGTATTTTATAGTAGATGCATGGGAAAATGGTGCCGTATTATATATTAACAACTTCCCCAGCTTGAGCAAGTGTGCTGTTAGCATCAGCTGAAAAATCCCATGTCTGCTCTATGTGCTCAGTGTTACACTTTGCAAAGTTAGAGGGGGACACTGAGATTATGCTGACAGCCAGAAGAATGTACTTGCTTTCCTAAAGCTGCAGCAAATAAGCAGATGGTATTTTTCCCCACCCCACATCACTCTCTGTCCTTTCCTTCCTCATGCCCCATTGTTCATTTTTCACACCTCTCTGTCGGTTTGGTTTGTATTCAACACCTGCTGAAGTCAATGGAGAATCTCCCACTGACTTTATTTGGCTTTGCATCATGCTTCCTGTGATCTTTCCTCCCTTCAGCTGTGCCTGAACCCAGATCCCTGCTCTGACCTCTCAGCAGTTTGGATCCTGTCTGTGCATCGTTTCTCTTCTTGCTTCCTGCGCTTTGCCAAGAGCCCTAGTAGAGCAGTGATGGGGAGAGCTGCGTGGAACAGATACTGCTCGGGTCAGTAGCTGGAGAGAAAACCTGTGAAAAAATTTCAGTTTGGATTACTCTGAAATAACATTTTCTCTACCTTTTTCTTCACTAAACCAAAAAGAAAACAGGAACACAATCTGGAGTTAAATATTATGGGAATGAAATTGAAATGTTTTGTTTTACTTGGGTTTTAATTTTTAATTAAAATAAAAAAATCATGTCAAAACAGAAATTAATACCCTCTGTTTTGAAAATGTCATAGTGAAATATTTCACTTTTCATGAAATAATGCAGACAGTTTTCCATAAATTATTTTTTCCTCAAATTCATTGGTTATATTTTTTAACCTCAAACCGTATTTTTCTTTTGTGGTGAATCAGTTAGTTATTTGATACTATTTCCTCTCAAAGGTTTTATTTCTATTCCACAGCACTAGCTGCCCCCTTTCTTGATGAGATCCTTCCCAATACCCATTTCTTTTGTAGGCCTAGAAGTAGAATGCAGAGCAAAAAAAAAAAAAAAAGGAAAAAATAAAAACACCCACAGGGTTGCTGTGGCTCTGCCACTGACTTTTGTTTTATCATTTAGGCTGGGTGGTGATTCCCTTGATTTTTCAAGCTAGTACAAGACTGGAATAATTGTTCTTGCATTCTCCAATTAAAGCTGCCTGAGCTTGAGAACACCATCTTGTGACCTCCTGTACTCTCTTCAGTAATGGCTTTGATTAAAGTTTGTATGATTTTCTCCCGTAACAAGAAAGTCAAAGGCTTTGCTCTTTTTCTGAGTGATTTCTAAGGGGCAGAATCATCACCCCAAAGAAGTCAAATGAAAATTTCCATCAACTTCATGTAGTCACAATGGCTCCTTGTACCATCTAACAACCTCTGTGTTACTTGGCATCCGAGTCACGCAGAAACAAAACTTCTCCTTATACTAACAGTGTGGTTGTCATAAACAGTACCTCAGAAGCAGCACTCTGCACTTTTTTAGATCTGGGAAATGTTATGTGTTTTAATTGACATCCCTAGGAGTTGTGAGATTTCTCAGCAACTTGTAGGATTTAGCCCTAATAGTATTTACAGTAATTGAGCACCCTAATTAAGTAACAAAACAACTAATGAAAAATTGATTCAGGGCCAAATAAAGGACTCAAATACTTAATTAAAGACGCTAATAAAATCCCCCTCAGCCCTTTACAGTCTGCTCCCTAGGGCTAAAGATGGCTTTCTACCTCAGAAATCTTTATAGCCCTTTACAAGCCCAGTCTCTAGGGTTACTGCCTACTTTAACCTCTGGATTAAATGCTTGTTAGCTAAGCACTGTATAAACCCATTTAAAATGCCATCAAAATAATTAAGTTGGATCCAGAATGCTCTGTGTCCTCCAGATACGATACGCCATGACATTCCCATCTGCATGCAGGTTCCCATTCACTTAGGTATGCAAGGTTGTGTCTAATTTTGAGCACCTGGGCAGGAGGATGTATGTCTGACCATCAGACTTCCTTAAGCCAATGGCACAAATCACGTGCTTAAATTTAGGCTAAGTGCCTTGATGAATTGAAGCCAAAGTGAGAAAGAGCATAGCCATAATGCAGTCCAGATTAAGTAAAGCAAGACAGCTGTTTTGTAATTCATTATTGATTCTGTTAAGCTTTCTTATTTATCACCTAAGTAGAACCTAGCAATAAAAATGTATTTTTTTAAAATAAATGTGTTGGAGAATGGAGCTGCCATAAAAAATGACTATTAAGCAGCACTCGAAGAGAAGAGAGTTCTTTAAAGTACTATTCAATATTTCTTTCACGTGACAGGAATTTCTCTCTCACCCTAGCAGATAGCCTCAATAGATATTTCTCTCTTTATCTGTACATACAGCTTTTTACATTTTGTGTCAATAATGGTAAAACAAATGCTTATAAAAGTAGAAAATAAGAGTCATTTCCCAGCCTTTTCTAGAAGGTTTGCAGAAGATTTGAGCAGACAGACTGCTGTGATCACCAGGTACACAATGTATAGTGCATGGCAGCCTTTTCCACTTTTGTCTGTAATATTGTTTTGTGGTGGGATTGTTGTCTTTGGGGTTGTCAGCAGACAGTCGATCTCAAAGTTCTCCCTTCTCCCTCTGATGTGTTACATCATTTCACATTATCTCATCTAATAAGCCAGTGTGTTTTCGTATAACACTGTGTGAGCTGAACTTCAGAAGAAGCTCTGAGCCCAGCTTGGGTATTTTTTATCAGCTTTGGTATTATCCAACTCCAAATCTGGGGCAGATGGAAGTAAATCAGGTATCAGTGAAAAGGAAAGCATTCCTTACACTTGCATGAGCGACTTCTCCCTCTGTGCTATTTGCTTATAAAAGAAATAAGGTTGTGCAGCCTGTGAGAAATTATTACACTGATCTTAGTGATATAATTTGGATTCTGCTGGAAATACTAATAACATGTATCCTATATGCCACCTTTAGTTGTGGGAGAGGGCAAGGAGTGGAAATGGAGAAAGAGCTAATTCACATGAAGGTCGTGCTTGCAGTGTGCCATATTACCTGTTGGATATCTGAGTACTTGCAAATATTGCAGATACCTTGCACTTCTCACTTTGGAAACCCAAGAGAAAAGCTTGCATAGCTGGCAACTTAAGAAGTATGAAAACAAATGAACATGAAAGAGGCTAAAGAAAAAAGCCCCAAAACAAAACACAAAACCCTGAAGTGTGAAAAGAATAGAATTAGAATTAACAGCCTTAACCGAAACAGAGTTGCTCTAACCACTGATCTTTCTAAACTGCACAGCTCTACATCCTCCAATTATATCTCCATGCTGCTTTCCATCAAGAATAAAGAAAAAATCCAGTCCTCCAGGCAATGGTATTTCAAACGATTCATCACATCATGAAACAATGTACTACACTGTCAAATCAGTGTTATGCTACGTCACATTCTGACCCATCAAAGATTCTTCCATTGCCGCCTCCTTGTTTGTTAGTGGCCTTTAAAATATCCACTCTGACTTTCTTTATATCTTCAGTAGCTGTAACAGGCTCTTATTTAGGGTCATACTGGCATTTGTGCTTCCCACTGTTCTCCTTCAGCACATACTACAGTGTTGGGGTGGGCTTTTTTAGTCACTATAATGTGCGTGTATTTTTCAGTCATTTAGAAGGGTCTAAAATATTCTCCAGTGTTTTTTAAACTCTAGCAGCTGTTCAAAGAAAATATACTACTTGTACTTATAGCCTTTTATTTTTTATGTCCTTAGACCATCGTGACTCCAGCAGTAGGACGGCAGAGCATTTTAAAAACCTGTTACTAATGTCAAATGCTATTGTAAGCCACTGTGAAAGACTGGGAACAAAAATAGAGCTCTGGATCATGGCTTGTATCTGTTAGAAAAAATATTTCACTTAATTTCCCTCAAAGTTTTTAAAGCAAAAGGATATCAGAAGTGCTTCTCTGCCAGGGATTTGTTTTCCTGGAGAAGAAATATGTGGGGATCATTGAAAAGCTCAAAAGCAAGGGATTCTTCTGGAGTGCTGTGTCCACGCCTGTAGGAGTTATGTCCTTGGTTGTTTGAGATAGGATTCTGCAAAGTGAAACACGGAGTTCAAAGCAAGACAGAGGCAAAGCTGATGAAAACAGCATCTGCAAGCCCTCCTTACGGGACTTCCTAATATTTGTCTGTGTGTCTCTGTCCTTTGTTATTACTCTTGATGAAAATAGTGATGTCTGTTGAGGTAAATCTATACAAGCAGCTTCACATCCCTGGAGTGAAAGGGCTTCTGTTCTTTACATAGCCTTGGGAGAAGTTGAAATACAATTCCAAATCCTAAGTCTTTGAGCAATTATATGAATTGTTCTCAATATTGTGCAGTATTTCCATGGCTAACTTGAAAAACTGTTCTATTATCACGACAGGAAGTAGCCTAGAAGGGAAATGCTACTCTGTAATAAACAAGACTGTCTGGTATGGTTATACTAAGATGAAGAAGGAAAAAAATCACCATGCAGTTCAGCAGTACTTAAAAGAAGCAAAATTATTCCTCTATGAGCAAAATGTCACGGTTGTTCCCAGAAGTGTCACAACATGGGAGTACAAGATAAAGCTCTGCTGAAAATGGTTATGTCTCTTCATAGCTTTAGTCAGCTGTGACAGGAAAAACAATGGCATTTCTTGCTGTGCTGCAGAAATGTATACTGGACAGTACTAAAGGAATAAAATTAGGAAGTCACAAGGACATAATAATGCAATGCAAATTTCATTTGCTTCAGTAAAAGCGTAACAAATTCTCTCTATCCTACAATAATTTCAGTTATTCTTTTAATATTCTTTTAATAATTTCAGTTATTCTTTTAATTGAAGAGTAAGTTGCAACAGTTTGAAAGCTGGAAATTGCATCATCACTGAATAAGAATACGAAGAAGAATTAAATTAAGCTTTGTCAATAAAAGAAGAAAAAATAATGTCTTTTGTTCAAAAAAAATCTGATTTCAATTAATGGCACAGAATAGTTAAATATTTTACAGGAAAAAAGGTGAAATAAGAAGTTGAGAAGGACATTTTCAACAAATGTGAGTGCTGAGCCAATATTTTCAGAACTGAAGTAATTTTGATTTCCGAAATTCAGAACATCTGGAAGATCTCACCTGTTTACAGTTCAGTAGAACAATTAAGATTTGGAAGCTATTACTTAAAACAGAGGAGATACAGTTTATGAAAAGAAGTGGCAGCAGGCTGCTTGGCCTGGATGGAAATTGAAGATGCGTCTGTTGTAATGTTCTAGCTGGAATCAGAAGTGCGCTTTTGAAGTGGGCTCCCCAGCATCCTCACGGCTGTGCTTTTCTTTTGCAGTGGAGCAGTCTCATGCTGCAGTTTCCTTTCAGCTGAAGCTGAGATGGAAGATGCAGTCTAGAAGCATGCTGGATGCCGCAGCTGCTGATGGCTTCGTGATTGACAGGACCAAGCTAGAGCTGCTCGGAAGTAAAGCCCTGGGAAGTGCATATGCTGTGGATGTCAGGCTCTTAGCGCAACAGTTTCACTGTCTCTGTCTGCTACTGTTCCTGTAACCTGACAAAAAAGGAAGAATGCTGTATCTGTGATTCAATTCCTGTTAGCTTTCTTGCTCATAGCTCGGAAGACTAAAATGAAATCCATCTTAATGCCAAAGGAAGGCATTTTGCATTTATCTATATATTAGTGTTTTACTGGTATTTGAAATGCAGGAGAAGGACTGAAGTTTTTAATGCTTTCTAGGAAGAACCATCTTTATATATATATGTTTTTATATACATACACACGCACTGCACATACAGTTTTATGTATATGCACAGTATCTTGCAGACCAGTATTCTATATCACATTGCAAATGCCATAAAAGAACTGACCATTAATATGGTCATATTTGTAGCTTTTTATTTTGCTTGCAATGTTTATTGTGTGCCATTATACTATATTAATTGCAAGGACAGCCCTCATTTGCTCAATCAGGAGATCACAATTAATAAAAGGTCTCATTCCTCATCTAGCTTATTGAATTCCAGAATAAAATAATTTGCCTGATGTTGTAAGATAGTAAGAGCAAAATTTGGCAGCCTGTGGCTAGCCAGGGACACTGTGATCCACAGAGATTAAAAAAAAATCAGCTTACGCATATGTACATCTTGTGTGATTGGTGTTTAGAGAGTGCATGATCACGTGATCTGCGCTTAAATATCTCACTGCCTTAATTTGCAAATGTATGCTCAGTAACTGTGAAAATAGTTGTTTATTTAGCTAGCTAAGTGTGAATAAGAGGCCTACTGTCAGCACTTTTTTTTAATAACATCGGAGTTATATTCTAGAAAGAGTGCATGTATGTCTCATCTGTGCACCAGGCATGTAGGCTGTAAGGTTGCTAATGTTCAGTAAGTATTTTACTACTGATCCACGAGAATGCTGGGCAGCTGCAAAATATTGAGGGGTCTGTGAGAGGCAGATATATACATCCAATAAAACTTCACCCTTCCAAAACGTAACTGCCACGTAACGTTTATGCAGCCATTTAAAAATGAGATGCATTATGCAAGCATTCCCCACTCCTAGGTCAGTGCCATTAGCAGAGGGCTGGTGTGACAGGCTTGGAACAGGGGTGCCCAGGGCATGGGGAGATCAGCTATGGGGTTCTGCTTTGGGCCAAGCCACCAAAGAGCTTCTGCCCTTCCAGCTGCCCCGCTGAGCTTGCTTTCTGCAGATTCCTGGCTCCCCAAAACAGGAGATCAACAGCTGATCTTTGTTACCGTTGAACAGCTGCTTGCAAACTGAGGCCTTGCAGGATAATGCAGCTGAAGAGACAGTTGCTTTTGGTGGCCCGAAATGTTTCTGATGAGGTTTTATTCAATATAGGTCAACAAGTAAATCGAAGTGCTCAGACAGCTAGGCAATTTATCCCCTGAAATGTCTATAATTCCTTCTAAGAAAAGCCTCGTGTTTCTGTCAACAATTGATTTTAAGCATTATTTCTGTCTTCAAGAGAAATGATCAGACTCCACCCTTCTGCTGGGAAGAGGTCAGTAACACAGGCAACCACAGAAGACTTTATTTTTAGTAAAAGTTTGCTAGCTCATTAAAGTACTCTACAGTTGTGTTGTGTTTTATTTTTTTCAAAGAGTCAAGAGCCCAGAGCATTTCATTCCCCCACTTTCAACTCTTACATATTAAATATGCTCTGCGTTTGCCGGAACAGGGACAGTGCTGTGCTGTTTCTAATTGATTGTTGTGTTTCTATTTGGGCTATTTTACATTTTGCAAGTAGGCAGCTTTAGGAATGAAAGAAAAGATCCCACTAAGTTTAATAAGGAGACATTAAAACAGCATTTAAAATGTATCACTGCTTTGCTCTGTGTATCTGGTACTTCAGTATGTTCATCAACAAGGCACTGTCATTTATAGTAATTAAAAAAGAGAGCCATCACTGTCAACTTATTTTTGATGTTTTTGCATGCAGGACTGTGGGCAACTTTAGTCCACACAGAACAAGCCTCTTCTTTCATACAAGCTTGTCAGGGCAGCCCTGTCTCGGTCAACAGCAGATATCCCCACACGAGTAACAGTCACTGTGCAGTTAAGTCTGAGTCTCTTTCAGGCAAGATGTAGGATGGCACTTTGCTTTTTCTCTCTGTTATTTGGGGGTGAAAGAGAGCACTGTGGTAAGGTGATATTCTGTTGTATAGGGGAGCATTTAGAGAAGATGGCCTGATACCACCATATGACAGGGCTAACACTGACTTTCTTCTAGAACTCCACTTTAGAGCCATGTTACCTTCACAGGAATAGTGAAAGGGGCTAAAGGAGTAATTTTGAATCTCTGAAGAGCATTCTAACAAGTCACTAACTGAATATAGATGTTCATTCATGTGTCCTCTGTGATTCAGTCACAGCAGGGCTCTGAAACTTGAGTATTTAGTAAATGTTTCTGGTGTTTAAAGAGCAATTTACCTCTGTCAAATTAGTATTCTACATTCATATACTACCTTTTGGTGCTGTAAGAGCATTTTGGAGGCTAATAAGTGCTTTGAATTGTTGGTTTGTTTACTTCTCCGAATTTGCAGTGTGATGAACACTCATTACAGCAAAATGAGAAAAGATCCTATTTGTGATTGAAGACTATTCTCAAGAATGCAAGCAGACAGGCCAAATTCATGCCTCAGTGTTTTGTTTTTTTTTTTTTTGTCATCAGGGGAAAACTGGATAAGAAAAGGTTTGAGTTAGCAATAGTATGACAGATGTGTACTGCTAGGATTCCTCTTGGTGATTGTTAATTCAGGGGTCTAACGCTTACCTTGCCTATACTGATGCTGTTCATAGTTGCTGAAGTATGTAGATGGACATAGAGAAGTGCTGAAGACCATAGGTTATAGTTTGTTTCCATCTTGAATACCAGATTAAACCTATTTTACATACCTTGTCATTGAACAAAGAAGAAGTAGGCACCAGTCATAAAATCAGTAGTGGGAAGAATATCGCTCTTCCTTACCTCCCAGCTGTACGGACATCTCGTGTGGTCAGAGATCTGAGCACATTGTTTCTCCTTGTCCAGTTCAAGAATGATTTGAGGCAGTAAACCACTTCTGAATCCAGTCTTCATCGGCTTTAGGAGCTCCACATTACTTTGTTTTTCTTTGGCAAATTCCTCTAAATCAATTCAAATGCATTAATTATAGATCATCTAAAACTGCACCTAAAAAGTGGTATGTACCAGGTTGCTATGATTGTGCAGAGAATTTCTGAGAATAAGTGAAACCAAAACCAGGTGTTTCAAATGCTGCCCATGAGCATTTGGTAACTGCTAAGATTTACTGAAATAATAAGAAATAAATCTTTTCATATCTGTGTTTCTAACACACTCCTAAAAATGTCTCCATACAACATAAAATAAAGCTATGTCAATACAATGTCTGTGGGAGACAGGCTAGAATTATTATATATCCTTTGTTTGTTGATAGCCTCCCTCCAGGCCTAGTCCTTGTGCAAACATGCAAGAGAGCATCCCTAACACGGTAAGTTTCAAGTGTAAATGGGGAATATGATAAGGCATTTCAGGCTTCTGTGTGCACCGAGCTGGTTATGGAGAGGCATATTAACTTCAACTTGTGCATGCAGAAAGGAGACATCTCCAGCTGAAAGGAGAAAATTGACAGAGAGGGTGCCTGGCACAGAGAGCAGAAGGGAAGCAAGGAAGGCAAAGCCTGGAAACAGGGAAAGCCATTGAGCTCCTCTGTTTATTCATTTATTTACTTATTTTCAGGGATATATGTTTTCATAAAAGGGCCTAGTGCTGAGATGAGCTGAAATTGAACTCAAAGCACTGCTGAGGTAGCAGATATCCAGAAGCATTTACAATCTTCAAACTTCAACGAGTCCTCTAACTGCATAGGATAGGTGTACAGGATTTTTTCATCTGATTGAAGAAGCAACTGATTGTGTCAATAAAAATATTTTGGTCCATCTCTGTTAAGGTTCTCGACATAATAATAGGTTTCTGGTTTATTGCTTGATATTCTTTCATCTGTTGTATAAACAAGTAGTCAAAGCAAACTATGACATTCTCTCTTATAAAGATTAAAAAAAAATCAATCTCTTCTGCCAATCTGCCTAATAAACAAGCAACAAACAGGTCAGAGAAAGAAAGCGAACAAAAAATGTTTTTAAAAGAGAGAGAGAATAAGAAATAGGGAATAACTGTCTGGAAAGATGTATGTTCCTCATGAAAAATAAAAACTACTGGCTGAAACTGATAGGTCTAAGTTTGAAAGATATTGAAAATATTTATTTTTTTGTGAATTTCAACATACGTTGTCCCAATTTTCACCCCCTTCTGTTTAGTTGCCTGCTTCTGAACCCAAAACTCCTCTCAGTACCAGCACTGTGAATTAAAGCAGATGTATTCAAAGGTGAATCTTTTTCTAAGTTGTTTTGGTTTCGGCTGCCGCCGGCAACAAAAGCGCCACGCGGCCGCCCCTCCCCCCGCCGGCGTGCGGAGGGGAATGGAAAGAAAGAGGCAGAAAC
>Ga0065711_1009306_pt1 | contig 18171 bp, 9 predicted proteins | sample Hoacrofraction12_FD_59098 | JGI IMG/M metagenome (GOLD analysis project Ga0065711, IMG submission 59098) | Hoatzin crop microbial communities from Cojedes, Venezuela - Epithelial fraction 12 v2 (version 2) | ecosystem: Host-associated > Birds > Digestive system > Esophagus > Crop | place... | reverse complement strand
CACCAGGACACCCAGGTCCCTCTCCACAGAGCTGCACTCCAGCAGGTCCACCCCAAGCCTGTACTGGTGCATGAGGTTGTTCCTCCCCAGGTGCAGGACCCTGCATTTGCCTTTGAATGTACCTTTTGTGTGACCACTTACACAGGAGTTGGAAGCCCAGGAGGTGTTTAGAAGATGTGAGGAGTCTAATACCCATTACATTCCCAACCAAACTAAAACCAGTTTTCCTAACTTCAGCTGCAGAAGTTGAAGAACTCCCTACTGTGAATCTTACGGGCGAATCGTCATGGAGTATAAAGCATCTGCTGTCCTTGTTCATCCAGGAGAGAGAGAACCTGGGAGAGCTGATAGAAGGAGCGAAGCTTACATGAAGCTCTGATGTTAGAACAAGAGCTGATGGTGGACCTAAAGGCAGCTTGCAAAGGATTTTGTTTTGAAATTGAGCTTGTCCCTATTTGGACAGGGGGCTTTTAAGTTGAGAAAAGGAAATCACACAGTAAACGGTGCTAAAAATTGTGTTCTTTCTGAAACGATCGAACCCGAGGTTGCTGGTACAGGCTCTTGGCTAGCTCAGCCATCATCAAGTGTCACACTTGAACAGAAGCCCAGGACTTGCGATGTTATAACAAAATACCCGTGATGTTCTGAGGTGAAATGGATATTAGCTAAACCTCCCCCACTCACTGTTTCAGCTCTTCCTTTTCTGCTCTTCTTATTTTTCTAGCTGTTATGGTCCTTACAGGCTGAACTTGTTTTGTAGCTGTGATGCCAAAAGCAAATCTCCCTCTGTGTTTTAGTACATTTTAGGCCATTTTCATAATGTTACATAAGCCTAATAAGGCATAATTCCCTCTTCAATTTGAAGTCACTATAAGGCATCAAGGTGTTAGATTTATTTGTTCTTCTCTTCCCTTGTGGGTGTTACATCCATTGCCGTTTTGAGCCTGTTCTCTCCCTTTTTCTCACTCCTTACAAACTACTGCAGAACCAAAAAAACTGTGGAAGATTCAGAACTAGTATTATTTATTGTCTTTGATTATTTTAAATGAGAAATACATATTAGTGAGACCAAATGGGGTTTAAGAGTAAGTGTTCTCTAATTATTATTGGCAACTATATTTCTGTTCTCAGATTACACTGGAGAGGAATTATTTGCCACGTCCTCTATGTTGGGCTAAAATTTGTCTCCTTTAAAGTCAAAAGAAGTTTACATTTTACTTCAGTGCAGGCAGGATCTCATTCATTAATTACTGAAAATTAAACATTTAAAAGTGAGCTTTTCCCTAGGCTTCTAGGACCCCTAAAAAACCTGCAATGGGAAGCATATGACAGAAAGGGCTCAGAAATTAAAACAAGTTGTGGATACTAGGATTCAGAAGCGCAGGCTTCTCTCTAACACTGCATACTGCATGATAATCTAAGATAAAATAAGAAATTGGACTCTTCCTGTTAGCATGTGGATTTCTAATAAAAAGCTATGTGAAATAATTAGCAAATATATGGAATCTTGAAAATCTGAAGCAACTTTCTTTATCAGCAGTATCTGAGTCACTGCAACATAGTACGGGGCATAAGAATAGTTTTGCAATGGGAATGGATAGTTTCAGGTATTTTTGATCGTCAGAGTTCCCAGTGGAACAGTAATGAATACTTGTAGAAGGGATTGTTTGATCATGATCTGCTAGATTTTAATTCTTTGACTTGTCTGGGTTTAAATTTCCACTGGACGGTAATATTGTTCAAGTGTTATCCAACATATTTAAGTTAATGTAAAGAATTAGTTGAATCTCAGCCTGTCAGAAGAAAATAAATATCACTAGCTATGTTTTAAATGGTGAACCAAGTCTTCCTCAGCTGGAATGAAATAATGTTAGATTGTCATTGCTTCTTAATTTCTTTACACCCACATGACATAAAAATTGCATATTAAACAAGATGGTGATAGATAATGTGCAATGACCTGTTAGCATTACATAGTATGTCTACTATGGCTGACATTTTAAGTAGCAATAATAAAATTAATGAGTAATTTTTTCTCATATTAATGTATTAAAACCATTTCTCCTGCTGATCTTCAATCACAGTTTATCCAAGTAAAAGAATTTAGTCTTTGCAAAGTACAGGTAGAAAATTTAGGAGACAAATGTCTTTGGCTTCCAGAGAAAGCTGCTTGCTGTACCTCGTGCACAGTGCTGGATACGTGCACTGAAAACATAGTTTGCTTTTAATAGATAATGCCAAGCTTCCAGGCTAAAATAATTTACAGTGCTTGTTCATATTTGATACAATTTCCAGTGCAGTTATTCAAAACACATTTAGAAATATTGTTGACTCTCGTGTAAGATTTGTGCAATCTGAGAGTAATTTGACCCAAATGTAAGCTGATGTTGAGAAATTTTGCAAGCCTGACAAGCACTGGGAGAGTCCCGATCCCCAGATTCCAGCCTGGTCATGGAACCACTGGTTTTATGCCAGCCAAGGAGCTGCAATAGGAATGAGTGATCCCTCGATTTAAACTGGCATTTATTGTCAAAGGTTGCAGCCTTTGGGAGTATTCTGTTCATTAAATTTCTGTGAGGTCTCCTTTGAAGTCTATTGAAAATGAACTCATTCTTTAACCTGCTTGCAAAAATTATGCTTTACTCTGGGTTCTATTTGATGATTTCTGTGTTTATGGATGTCATAAATATTTTCAAGTGTGAAAAATAAAAATAGAGAAGCCTTGAGGGTTTCAAGGATTTATGATGATTATTGAATATTCCCTATGGACATCAATGAGAATAACTGAGTAATTTTGCCAGTAGAGGAACTGGAGACAATTAATGTGCTGTCAGCTGCAGAGTATAGAAACTGATGTGCAGTGGATAACTCCCTGGACATTTTTTTGTCATGGAACTCTGGGTCTTTTAAAGTGGCAGCAGGTCAGCAACAGCAACATTTATTCATCTACGGGTCAAAATATGTATTTGTGTAAACTGCATTAGGTATTATGACCAGATCAGATATACAGTCTTCTTTATTGGAAGGTGAATTCTTAATTAAGCTCACAGATGGAACAGAAGCAGCGGAAGGTCACATTCTAGCCCCACTGTTCCCAGTGCAGTTCTCTCCGGTGTGCAGCGGGATCGGCAGGGATACAGGTGCTGTATGCGCAGGCTCAGCTCCCAGGAATATCAGACATCAGAACTTATTTCTTCTCAGTATTTGGGGGCCTAAGGGAACCATGCTGGTATAATGAGAACAAAGATCCTGGGTAATTTGGAGGTGCTTGAACACCTCCATGCCAGAAGATTTATTTGTTTTTATTGAAGTAAATACAATATGCAATTTAGTTGATAATAGCAGCGTTGAGTCCTGAAATTAAGCATCAGTTTAGGGAGGGCTATGAGGTGAAACACTTTTCACGTCTGTAAGCACAAACTTCAAAAACCCCCTCTTCCCTTGAAACCTCTTAAAGATTGCCATCCAAAGTGAATTTTATATAACTGAGCGGAATACTGCGTATTTTCAAAACTCGTGTGGGAGAACCACAGTAAAGTAAGAACCAGCAGCTTTAAGATTCTTGTAGTTTTAATTATTCTGCAAGAATCACCTTTTTCCCCAGGAAGACAGCAATAACCGTGATGCACCCCCAGCAGTGCATCCATATGTTTCTCAGTGCACATCACCTGCAACTCTGGGTCTAGTGACTCATTTTCACAATGTTTTTGCTGTCTTCTTGTAATAGCGTTTCTGTTTTGCAGAACACTGAGGAGGACTCATGGAGGAATTGTCCTCCAATCATGCCAACAGCCATTTGCACAACTGCTTAAAGGGATTGTAACAAGAGAGGCTTATTCACTAGGATGTCTTGCTGAATATATTGTGGTTCTGCAAAATGTACACGCATGAAAATCTTCGTGCACGTGAGCTGCTTCCCTTGAACAGCGACTGTCATCATGACTGGGAAGCATTTCAGTCCCTGAAAGCTGGTAGTTATTTCTCCAGTGTTGGTAGTTATGACTTCAGGGGGTTTGAAGAGGAACAGAGAGTAACTCCAAACTTTCAAAATTTAATTCCACGGCTGCCTTAATGCTTTCAAATACAAAAACCAGCAAAATATTTGCTGCTGCGTTTTGACTTTGGAATACAGTGTTTTCCTCGGATCACTGAACGTAGCCGTGTGTCCATACCATAGGACTGCAGGGCATTTATCAGGAGTGGGGATCCTACTTCTCGTCTCGGGGAAGCAGTGGGAAGGAATCTGCTGCCTTCTGCCCACTTCTTCAGCGAAGGCGTTTTGAAGCCCGCTACGGTATTTCATTTCAATTTGTGAGTTCCCGCGCTTTGACTGGGAGGTTTTTCTTGGATCCGTGGGAGCAAACAGACATTTTGTGACATACACGTTTCTGAGAGAGGCCCCAATTTGTGTGTAGTGAGTCTAGAAGCAGCCTGAAATGGGACCTGAATCCCCTAAGGTAGCTCGAGGCCAATTTTTTTAGAGGATGTGTATGTCAGAAACGTGTGACAGCGGGGAACTGGGATGAAACGATGCGTTAGGGTTGCCTCTGTTATTCACTGGCGGGTTGGCTTGCAGTGTGTGCGTGCAAACGCTGTAGCTGAGATGCCTGTCACAGGAGTACAGCTGTTCTGCTTTGAGGAACAGCTCATCTGGAGCAGAGCAGATGCTCTGAGCTGGAGCAGAGCCTGAGCCGCGAGGCCCAGCTGGATGCTAGCTGGCTCCTTGCTGGTGAAGCATCTTCTCAAAGCCAGGCAGAGACACACAGTTGTCTTTGAATGAGCTCAAGCTGGCTCCAACCTGGAGTGTTAGCCGGAGTTCAGGGCTGGCCCTTGCAGACCTGCCAACAGAGTGTTCAACAGGGACAGCCCTGAAGCTCACAGAGGGACAAGAACAAAGTGGCGGTGGGCCCTGTACGCTTGGAGGGAAAGGAGGTGACAATCTATTTTTTGGTATACTTTGCTTTTTAGCTTAGACAGGGATGTGTTAGCACACAGAACAGGCTTGAAGCAGCGCTATGCCCCCAGTCAGCGTGCTGGGAAATATAAAGCAGTGATGCCCAAGTGACTCTGCAGCACTGGCTTTGTGTGTTACCCATGCACATCTCTCCTACGTCCTGAGCTCCTGAAGCCACCCAGGTGACTTCCCATGGAGGTGAGAAGTAAAAGATTATTAAGGAGGCAATAATTCTACAGCAACTGAGGGAAAGCGTTTTCTGGTTATATTGATTGTGGATCAGGATAGAAGATAAAGGTTTTTATAACTAAAATATTTCAGAATAAATGTGTTTGTTCTTTGTAAGCACAATGTATTAAGTCTGAGAAAGCAAGGCTGGTTTCTGTGTAGAGGTTCTGTGGGAGACCTTTTCTTTTCATGGGTTTAGCCACTAATATCTAGTGCATTAGATACTGTTGAGACACAGTTGTCATTGGGTTTGCTTACGTTTGCACTGAGGCTCTGTAATATGTAACTGTTCTGTATTTGCCTTGCTGCTTAGCTTGAGCACTGCCAAAGTTTCTTTCAGGACTTTCAATAAATCCCTAGCATATGTTATACAAAACTTTGGTAAGAACCCGTTAGTAATTCCCAGCCAAAGTCCAATGAGAGAGAACCATAGCATTTCTTAAAGTAGTGCACTGAGAATAGGATAAAAGATTGTAAAAAACATTTGGAATACTATCAAGAACTTTACGACACAGAACACAGCCGAACCAATATCTTTCTTTCTCACTATGACATATTTTCATGTAAGAATTGAATATAATGTGTAAATTTGGTCCTTCTATTGTATGTTTAAAAGAGCCTTTGTAGTCTCCACCACGAGCAGAATTCCAGCAGATCCTCAGCTGCTAGGAAGCAGAAACATATAGCTCATAACCTGAGGTATGGTATAGATATTGAGACCTAGCTCCCTGTAAAGTTCAGTATTCCACCAGTTAGCTACAGCATCCTCATTAGCTCCTGTATTTATAACTTTCTCTACCTCTTTGCTCTCTGTCTGTCTCAATTCCAGAGGATTTTTGGGATATGGCCTGTTGAAACCCTTTCCTCAGTTTCAGAAACAGTGCTGCCTATATCTAGTAATCATCACGCTTGTTATCAAGAAGTTTCTGGGCAGCTAAAAAAAGGCTGCCCTGCTCATTGCTTACATATAAAACCATAGCATATTGCAATTAAATCTTCCTCGCTGCTTCTCTCCCATGAAAAATGCTGTGTCTGCAGCAGATAGGCTACCAGGGAAAATTAGTCAGATTAGGAATTCTGTCTGCATTGGTTGAGACTGGGCAAAGAAGATACTGGCTTGGATGGCAGGTGATGTATAAGATATGTTTTCTTCTTTTGTTTATGGAAAAATAAATACCGTTAGTCCATCAGTTGCAGGCTAGTTTATAAAAAGGTTTAAGGACTTTCATTTTTTCTGCAGTGAATTATATTTATGTTCAAATCTATTGGATGTTAAGACAAAAAAAAAAAGCAAAATGGTTTGTCGGGAACATCAGTTTCGGTTCAAGAGAGCTTGTCACAGCGGTTACAACTCTATTACTCCCCTGCATGCCAAATCAATCAGAAAAGCTTAAAAAAATAATCAAACACACATTTTTAAGAGATTATTCTGTGTTTGAATTAGCCTCCAAGATTCTTTAAATAGCAAAGCCCACATTAGGGCTTTTCTGAACTTCTGTTCATGCAGCCCAATTATGTCAGATTTAAATAGGCTACATACAGTAGCTTTTTATTTTTGTAAAGTACTATCAGACCAGTCAGAGCCAGACAATTTAATTAGCATTTCTTCTTCCCTGGACAGTCCCAGTAAGGCTGTTACTAACTTCAGTAACATCATGGAGAGTGACTCAGATACACTGGTAGATAATTTTCCATTGTAATTAGGTGCATAATTTCTAGCATAAAATAAGGCAGATAATTAACACCTCGTATTTTATCTAAAATATTTAAATCTTATTAACTCTTCCAGATCCTGTCACAGAAATGATAAAATGAAACTGAATTGTAGCACTCTTAATTGCTGGATATCAGTTATACAAAGATGCCTCTTCCGCTAAGATGCTAAAGTGAGCTTTAAGAAGAAGCTTACGTCATGGGGCAAGACAGGGAATTTAGACTAATACTGTGGCAGAGAACAGTGTGAAATCAAGACAGAAGGCAATCTCCCTTAATAAAGGGACTTTGGCTAAGAAAACAGAGGGGTTGCTTCCTTGGGGCAGATGTGGGTGCCGTAGTGCTCATCGTTGAAAGCTCTGCTCTTTCGGACATTGACCTGTTTCCTGGCACCAACAGATTCGCATGTGCCAAAGCTCATCGGTATGGTGAGATTTAAGCACATAAGGATGGCATGCATAGAAGATAGCACGTGAATCTTGTCCTCAGCTAGCTTCTGGAAGATGCGAATGATGGGTTGTGTGGTTTTAGAAAAAACTCTACCTTTTCCTAGGAGTTAGATTTTCAAATCTGAACTATTTGACTCTTTATCCACAGACAATTTCCTGGAAAAGCCTAATCCCTTTATTTCAAAAATATGGCCTTGTATTCTGGGATTCAGTAAAGCTGATTTTCAGTGCTCTCCCCTGACACAAAGAGCTGAAAAGGAAGCTTTGTGCCCATGTCTATAGTGTCCTCTGAGGTTCAGTGCAAAGTTACCTCGACTAGGATTGAAGTGAGCTAGCTCAAGTGTTCAGTGCGGTCTGCCTATGAGCATGGATCTCCTTGGTAAGTAAATTAAACTCCGTGTGTTGAAATTCTGCTCAAGATGGTGAACAGAAACGTTAGATACTGATGTCAGACTTGTAAATAAATCGACAGGCAGAGACGGCAAAACCAAATGACTCGGGTCCCAAGAGCAGTGGCCATTCCTGAAAACACAACCTTGCACATTTGTGGTAGGAAGCAAAGGTTGAAGAAAGCAGCCTGAGACTGCAGGACAAGAGGTTGTCTCTCAGAAACCACCAGAGCGAGTCGAAGTTACAACAGAACTGTTCTGTCAGACCCGAAAAACAGGCACTTTTATCTGCAGCGACAACTGAAGTTGCTGCTCTTTCCAGAAATGTTGCTGCAAACTTCTAGAGAAATGTGGGAACTTCCCAGAAGATGAGAAAACTCACACACTGTTTCTGTTTCTTTGTCATTGATGCCTTTGTGCTTAGCGAACATAGAACATGAAATTACTCCTGCGTCTGCAGATAGCTTTGTAGGTGACATCTTTCTGATTAAACTGCTTTGAACAATAACGACCAAGCAATGTGAGATTTCCCCGTGTTTCTGTTCTTCACAAACAGAAAAATGCGTTGGTCACGTTTTTTTCCTTTCCAATGAGAGAACAGACTAAACTTGCCACATCAACATTAGTGAAGGCAAAGACTGTTCCTTAGGTCAGGCAGCAGCATCCTTCTTACGGTCGAGGAAAATAACCTCCTCTGCCTAGCCTTTGTGGCCGGTATGTTGTCTTGTTTGAGATGGTCCTTCCTAAGAAGTATATATGTGCCGCTTCCCCTTCTTTCGTGGCTGGAAGCCTATGTACGTGTTTCTTACAGAGCAGAGCTGGCTCTTCTGGATCCCGACAGAGGCATATTTTACAAAGACGTATATTTTAGCTTATCTCAAAGTTCTGAAGGGCTTTTTGTCGATCCAAGGGACAAATCAGTCAGAGATGGCAAAGAGTGCCTTCTCGCATTATTGTAAATGATTTATGAACCTCAGGTTTTCATAGCATGTTAAAAATGGATATGAACATTTAAAATGTAAGTATCTGAACTAGCTGAAGCACTTCTCCAGGCTTGTAATCAGGCAGATACATAGCACCATACACAGCAAGGGAGACTTGGGACTCGTGTCCAGATCATCAGCTGTAATATGTAGCCAACTCTCATTCACAAAGAGTCTGAATTTGGTTCTTGGATAAACACCTTGGTCTCTCCCTTTAATCATCCAAAGACAGGACATGTCAGTAATATATGTTCACTTTCAAACAGCCTGATTTTGCTTAATGTAATCTATATTTGTTTAGGCAAGTTTGGATTGGTAGTCAGTAACAACTTACTCAACTAGAAAGCTCTACTGAGTGTGAGTGGTGGTAGTGAAATCATAGAATCATAGGATGCTTTGGGTTGGAAGGGACCTTCAGAGGTCATCTAGCCCAAGCGCCCTGCAATGAGCAGGGACATCTTTAACTAGATCAGGTCAGCTCTGACCCTGCGTTTGCTCTTTGCTGTCTTTCTGGGTTTGGAAGAAGGATAAAACAGTAGTCTTGCCCTTGACTGCCTTCTTTTAGTCAAATCCCATAGCTTTGTTGGGGCTATATTCCTCTTGCTTGACCATAGTCATCTGAACATAAAGCGCATGCTCCCATTTAGTCTGTTGAATTAGCCTTTTAGCAGACAGTATGAGGCACCTCTGGAAGGCAAGTCATCCCACCTTTTTCTGAGCGGGACAGACTGCCTTGTGGAGCTGTCTGTCTGTCTCTCTCTGCTATCCATATGGGAGTCTGGTCAGACAGTTAGCTTTAGGTACCGAGTGACCAGAGATGAATCCGTCAGAGATATGCTTTTTTTTTCATTGAGAAATAAAATAGGAATCTATAAAGTCTTCCTTTTGTATAATAACAAAATTTTGGCAAATAAACTGCTAAGAAAAGAGTCTGCTAGTATTCTCTTAAATTCTTAACAATTTAAAATTATTGACAATGGAAGTAAAGAGAGTGCTCCATTCATCGTTTAAAACTTTTATCAAGATGGCAAATCAAATATCTTTTGATATGTACTTATGGGATTTAATTTGCTAAAACCACTTCTCTGAAATTCCTGGAATGAGAAGGCTAATAAACTGAAATGCTTCAATGCTGCCAGAAGGAACAGCTCTTTAAACATTAGCCTTGAGACTTTGTGTGGGCTGGATGAAAACTCAAAGGGTTACATTGTCTTCATTGTATTTAAATTTGAAATTCTAGGGAGAGAGTCTTCTAATATAGAGGTGTTATAGTTTTGAAAGAACTGAGATAAAGGAAAATGAAAATATTTACTAATAAAGCCTACCTACATAAGAGACAGAGAGCAATAACTGCTACAAGTGTAATGTGAATGTTTATATTTCAAATGTTCTCTGCCAGACTGTACAAAATATGAAATATTCAAAGGTATTTAAACTAATTGTTTACCTGACTCCAGATGGTAAAGAGTTGCTCCTTGTTGTAAAAGTGTGCATAATCGTTACAAGTATGTGCGTAAGTGGAAAGGAATGCACCCAGTTCTGTAATATAATTTTATAGCTCGCGGCTCGTCCTTGGCTCCATGCTGATTTGAGGCATCTCCTGCTAAGAAGGGGCTGCTTGTGTAAGAAGAAGCTGCAGGTAGATGGGGGTATCAGATGTCTCACCTCAGTTCTGAGAGGAGGTGCTCTGGTTGTCACAGGAATGGCAGTTCTCCTCCTCTTGGCCGATGATCTTGCGGTTTTTTGATGTTGTCTTCCTCTCCATGAAGCCTTGTCATCTCTGACATGAAGTTCAGCTAGATACGAGCACATGTGCTTACATTTTCTTTGTGGAAGCAAGGGTAATTAGTGAAGCAGCACAACAGTGGGATACCACTGACTAAACTGAGACCAGGTGGATAAAACTTCCCAGCAGACAGAATCGAAATTTGCTTGCTATGGCTTCCTTTATGAAGAAGTTATAAAGGCTGCATTGTTGATTAGAAGGGCCACTTCATGGGTGAAAACGTTGTCCCCGTCTCTCTTTATCTTTCAGCATCGTTACAGCAGTGGCAGCCTTGGCCTGAGAATGTAGTCTGCTGTCTGGGGACCAGGGATCTCCTATCAGGATAATGGTCACTAAGAGTGGAGAGTGTTGCATGAAGAACACGCCCGCCACCGTCCAACAAGTGGTTTGTGTTTCAGACCCATAATCTTTTCTCTGAGCAAAGCAAATTCTTTCAAAACTTGCTGTCTCTCCTACTCAGAATAGGCAAATAGATAACTGTTGTTGAAATATCATTTTTTCTGCAGAGCTCTGAAAATCCTCAGAGGTAAAACAGAAATAAAATCATAATCCTGAGGCTTGGAAGTGTAATGCAGGAACCCGTTTCCATTTTCCTGTGTGCAGTCACCTCACCAGCCACTCAGTGGTTTTTGATGTAGGTCTGTACATAGCAGAATGTACAATTTGCATCCACCTTAGGGTGATCCTGTGGCCTCGACAACTGTATGTCCTGAACACACAACAGCACGAGTTCTGGAAGAGTTTGTTCTCACGTTCTTCTTCTGCAAGGGGACTGCTTTCTTGCAAGACTCCTGAATAAGGTCACCCGTGCTCATGGAAAGGTTTTAGAAACTCCAGAGTGTGCTTAAATGGTGTAGTACGCCATACCTTCCTGCCACGCTGAATACAGCTGCTACGTCCTGGAGCAGTGGGCCTCTGAGGCTGGAATGTCCACTGAACTCATCTTCAGTGTCAGGTATGAGGTTGGGGTGCAAGAGCAGAGCAAACAGAGAAGGCAGAGTCATGGGACTGCTGGCTGATATTACACTGCTCATGTGCTTGAAAAGTGATTCAGATGCTTAGATGACGAGTACAAGTTGAGAGTCTGTTTAGAACAGAAAAATGCAGTGAAATGAACAAGTGTGACACATATACAAAGCAAAAACATTTGATTTGTAACAATACCAAACAGAAACTAGGCAAAATATCATGACTCTTGGAGAAGAGCACTGAAAATTTCTGATGAATATTTGTTTCTATTATTATAAATGAACAAATGATGCAGAATCATAGAATCACAGAATCATAGAATGGTTTGAGTTGGAAGGGACCTGAAAGATCATCTGGTTCCAGCCCCCCTGCCATGAGCAGGGANATCTTCCACCAGCCCAGGGTGCTCAGAGCTCCACCCAGCCTGGCCTTGAACACTGCCAGGGAGGGGGCAGNCACAGCTTCTCTGGNCAACCTGGGCCAGGGCCTCACCACCCTCATGGGNNAGAATTTCTTCCTAATATCTGATCTGAATCTGCCCTCTTTCAGTTTTCAGCCNTTCCCCCTTGTCCCATCACTGCACACCCTTGTGAAAAGCCCCTCTCCNTCCTTCTGTAGGCCCCTTCAGGTACTGGAAGGCTGCTAGAAGGTCACCAAATATATATATAAAGCAAACCACAGTAATACAAGTGAACTACTAATGCCGCAGTATAGGTGGCTAAAATTGTATTAAACCCCAACAAATTACATGCTTCCACAAATACGTAAAGCTAATCTGTATGTAGTACACGGAGAAAAGAAAGTCAAATTTGTAAGCGTTTCTGAAAGCATCTCAGTGGTCCCCTCACATTAGCAGCATGTGCAAATTTGAGGACCGAGTCTGGTCTTGTGAGTCTTACTCTGAATCAGACAAAAAGGACATTTTTTTGTTAAAGGATAGGAGTCATAAATCCATGCATCCCTATATTTTGCCATCTCCTCTTCTCTCTGAACTCCAGCTAAACAGGTCTGAGTAGATCTCATGTTGACTAAAGGGATCTTAGATGTTCGCTCAAGTGAAGATCCTGGGGCTCAGTTCGATGTTACAGTACTGACTTCAATGCCGTTTTTGGTGGCCTAGGGGATCCTGCCCGGCCTCCACAAACTGCTNCAGAAGGGCCTGGGTCTCGTACAGTTCCTGCATTGTAGTTTCCAGTCTTGTGGGGATATTTCAGGTCCACAGGCTCCTCTCTGTAGCCTTTGAAACTGAGATATCATCGTCTGCGAGGAAATACTTGTAGCTCGGGTTATGTAACTAAACATATCTTCAAACAGATGGCTCAACAGCATCCCTTTTCCTGATTTAGGGGGAACTGTATACGCTGTCCAAGTGTAAGTGCAGGGACGTGCTTATCAAGCTCTAAAAACCTGCACCGTGGATGCAGAACTAGAGTGCAGCTATGTGACAAGTGTGACTGGCAGTGATTAAATGGTAGAAACAGAGCAGCTTACTACGTAGGCACATCCAGAGAAGGTAGAGGCTGCATTGCAATACGAAGATGGTCGTGAGATAGCTGTGAGGGTTGTGAATGGTACGTGATCGCAATGCTATGCAAGCAGGAGCACATTTTCTATCTGTGGAAAACAGGGAAGTAGAGCTGGAATGTTCTTCTTGCCACAGTGTTCTTTTAAAGCAATGGCTTTAATCCACCTCCATTTCCTCCTCCCGGTTTTCAATTAACTCAGTTCTTTCCAAGAGTCAGCAGCTTTCAGAGCTTGTCATCTCTCGTTAAGGCCATTAACAATTGCCTCAGTGGCATCCGTGCGGTCTGGAAAGAAAAATCTGTTTTATGTCAGGTCTTACATGGCTTTTGTTTGGCATGCCTGAACTGAAGCGGTGTCAGAGAAGCCACTGCCCATGATAGCAGGGCACAGGATTCTTTTCAGGTGAACAGGACCTAGGTCTACGTCTGTACTGGCAAGGGTAAAAAAAATTAGGGGCTTAGGCTCAACCGCTGCGCTCCGATTGTCCGAACTGTTTAGCTGTTAGCATGCTGCCTGCTGTATTTTGGCAGACGCCAGTTAGGATTTCCCTGGACAATTCCTGAGCTCCGCTCGGAGGACAGCACAGGCTGGGGATTTTCCCTAAAATGCAGTTCCCTGCTCCCCATCCCGTGCAAGAACACTCAGTGTCACGGGCAGGGCACAGGGGTGCCGTGGCCCGTTGGATTCACCAGTTTGGATGTAGCATAGTGTACCTCACTCCTTTAACTTCTCTCCCTCCCTGGTACGGATCTGACATTTCCCTTCAGATCTTTGTTGCAATTCCTGTCAAACGTGGAGATGCTAACCTAAAGTCCACCAGTGCTCAAGAAGAACATTTTACACATCTTTTTGATGTAAAGATTTTGGAGGGACTACATTTTAACCACGTCTTTCTGCCTCTCGCGTCAGGTGTTTTTCCTGCTGGTGGTCACTCTCTCAAGGCCTAAAAGCTCCAAGTGAGATCAACAGAGAAACGCGTTAACGTCTCCTCCCCGCCGGTGGCATTGAGTGTAACAACAGTTTACTTCCAAAGGAGAAATCAGAAATTCCTCAGAAAGTGAGCTGTATGGGTGAGTCTGAAAATGGTTAACCATTTCAAGGCCTGTTAAAGTTCTGTTACACATTTTGGGTGATCGTGCCGGTATTCGGATCTCACTTCAGAGACACCAGAAAAGTGAACCTATGGCTTTAGTAAAACTAAAGAAGGTACATTTTCAAGATGAGAGGTGAAATTCAGGAAGATGATTTGTTCTAAAAAGAGAAAACAAGTGTTGTCAACAAGTAAGTGGAAAACTCTGGTAAAGACCCAGCTGAAAATTACAGGCAACTCCCTTAAAATCCAGGTAGTTCCATAATCCCCTTTCCCAGTACTAAAACCACCGCCCCAGAAAGCTGTAGCCAGCAGGACAGCAACTCAGTGCTTGCTACCCCTGCGACTGCAGTGAGTGCCCCGTTCGGAATGGGTCTTTGCGGGAGGGAAAGCTGTGAGGAGCTGTCACCTGGAATGAAGAAGAGAAATTTCTGAGCGAGGCTGCGATCTTTTCTGCCTAAACCTCAAGTAGCCTGAAACTGCAAGGGGCTGGAATAGCAGGTCAGCANCTTGTCAGNATTTTCCCCGAGATTCTTCTCCTTCNTGGACAGTATATTGAGNANTTTCAGATATGGAAAGAGAGTAAGATTCCCAGGACCTAATAATTGACTGAATTCCTATCCAGAGCACAGCCTAGGGGTGCTTTCATATACCTGCAGTTCTGTGGGCTGGGGAGAAGGCACAGGGCAGGAGGGGCAGGGATTTAGGAGAGTAGATTTGGGTAGAACATGATATACAGTCTGTTCTTATACCCTCCATAGCCAAATTTTGAAGGCTTTCTGATCCCTTAATCAGACATCTATCACAGGATTAGCTGGAGACTCTCTTTTGTGAGCAACATATGATTTGAAGTTAGAGATGGCCTTTGAGGAAGATCTTGTAGGTGTGCTCTCCAGAACATCACACCATTGTTCTTCAACACTCACTTCCGTTTCCACTTGCATTGCTGGATCTGAGTTTCCTCCTGCTCGTAGGAGGGTGCAGAAAGGTAGATTCTGGAATGAAGCGGTCCAGGGAGAAGTTTTTGGTGTGAAGGTGATGTACATGGATAGAGATTTGCCCATCCCATCCACCTGACCCATAACAATAGTAGCAGTTTTTCCCAGGTCTGAAGAAGCTCCTACTTAATATTAGGTTAATAGTTATGGGGGTGAGAAAAAGGCACGTTTTTGACAAAGTCTCTTGTTGCAGCCTGAGAGGACTCTGCAACTCTTCAACTCGGGCTCTTTGCTTGCAGTTATTTTTAGTAAGGTCCTCTTCATTTTTTTGTTCATTTTTTTTTCCAAATATATTTTCATAAAATGAAATTAAACTTGCAAAGAAGGGAGAGAAAATCAGTTTGGTATTTGCAATGAAGCATAAGACATTTCACTCTGTTACTTTAACTTAAAAATGGGCAAAGGTAAAGTAACAGGGAAAAGGTCCTGGAATACAATGAATCTATGAGTCACCTCTAAGAAATACTTCCAGAAATACTCCCATATTAATCCCTTTTTAAATACAAAGGAGCAGAAGAAACGCTTTCAGCATTTCACTGGATTGAGCGTGCAGGAGGAGTACCGTGGAAAGAAATTTAGAAATATTAAAAACTCAAATTCAGACTCCTTGACATTAACAGCTTTTCTTGCCAAAGAAAAAAACTTTGCTTTTTCTTTACGTGGGATAGAAATCTGCGCTATACCTATACGCACCCGACACGAGACTCTTCTCCTAGCTCCCATGCAGTTTGGACAGGAGGGTCTAACTGGAGAGCACTGCATATATTTTCTGCTCCTTGGTGATCAGAAGGGATTAAATTAGACTTATCTCCCTGCCACTCCCCCCAACCCCTCTTTGAAATGGGATGATGGATGAGAAACCAGAGCCCAATATGTTGGGTCGAGATGAGCGCTCGGGTTTCTTCGGTCCCGATAGCTGTAGGATNTNCGGTCCCGATGTANGAGAGGAACAGGAGCCCCAGGGACTAAGGAGAAAAGACGAGAGGACTCTACAGCCCCAGGACAATGGTTTCTGCTGGGAGCTCGGGGCACCAGAAGTCTGACAAATTCGCAGTGCTTCTGGTAGATAGTTCAGCAGAGAAAAGCATCATATTCTGAGCTCATCTGCCTTCTGAAGGAAGAAAAAGATGATGTTTTTACAGTGGTTGGGTCTTCCTCAATATACAAAAATCACATGAAAACTGAACCACGCGCAGCTGTTTCCAAACCATGTGTGTTGTGGTCTGCATGGTACATGAAATGGGTAGCAGTCATTGTATCTTTCAAGCTCAGGAACCCAGGCGTCAGAAGACCCAGCTGTATTTTTTTCAAATTCTAACTAGGTTTGCAGTGTGCCTGGTAAATATCTGCCCTTTCAGAAACACACTTTCCCTTCTGCCAAAATGCGCATTACGAATACTAATGCAGGTCAGGTAGTTTACTGCTGATATGAGCAACAGCAGAAGTCACCCCTATTTTGAATCTAAAATGAATAATGAGTAGCTTCCATTGTATGATCTAAGACTCTCGAAATAAAACAGAAGGCAGTAAGGAAACCCAAGAAACAGAGTTCCTGAAAAGACAAAAGAGAAGTACGTTACAACTGAGTTGCTTTTCTTGCTTTAGCTGTGACACCGAGGTGGGAGAGCAACTGCGGAGGTGAGTGGAGCCTCAGATAAAGGACTGGAAAACCTATAAAACCCGACGAGAACAAAGAAGCCCTGAATCTCTGCACGAACACGTTGGAGCTTAAGGAGCTGAGTCTGAATGAAGTATACTACCTCCAGTTTCCCACGTCTCCTGGGGTAGCTGGGCAGAAGACTGGTAAGACCCTGTTAACAGAGTGCATAAAGTCAAATTTGCCGCCATATGTAGACAAAGCTTTTCTCTGAGCAACGTGCACCGCGCCGTTCTGGTCTGGTTTGGGCTGTTTCTGAGCTGACTGGGTGAAGCAGTCGGGGACGGGGATCAGTGTCTGGAAGGCTAAGTTGAGCTCTGGCTTTTCTGCAGACTTTACATGTGTTTTGGGACAAATAATTTGATCTCCTGTGACACAATGGTTGTTGCTAACTGAACAGGGGAAGTGAAGTTTGTAGAAGTAGGGGCATTAGCAGCTTCCTTGACCCAGGAAAGGACGAGGGTCTGTGTTTGTTGTACAAGTGCACTATTCGCTCTCTGTTTGCCCTCTCTTACCTTTGCTTGTCTCTAAAGCTGCATTTTGGTTCATACTGGAGACATTCAGTGAAGTGCGTTTTTTGTTGCATGCTTCAATTCAGATCAAAATGTCAAAACACCATAGGGAAGAAGTCTTTATTCTCAGCCGCAGAGAGGGAACGCATGTAGTTGAAAAGCTTCTTCTGGTGAAAAACCTGCAGCACATTTTTGGAGGCAAGACATTTAAGTACTGAGTCCTTTGATATTGAAGTACCATCTGAGTGCTTTGTCCTGCAAAGAGACCTCCGTTGAATAATAATTAGTCCTTGTAAGGTAAATAAATTCAACTCTCCTTCCCAGCAGGCCAAAGAGGGTCTCGCAGCTTCAGCATGCTGGGATGCAGCTCCGGGTCCGACAATCCACCACTCTGACACCTATAGTGTGTGGATGGCAGCAGTCCTGGAACACTTGAGTTCCTCCGTCTCCAACACAGTTAGGCACAAAATTATATCACATCGTTTCTGTTGGGCATTGTTATTTTATTAACAAATGCTCTGTCCCTTCGCTACCACAAAAAATGCCAAAGAACTACTGAAAACTGACGTTAAAAAACAAGGGAGAGGAAGGTTGATACCAAAACAAAACTCAGCAAGGAAACTGTGTCAGAAAAAGGTGTTCTCAATCGGATTGATAAAGACAGCAGTCTCACTGCATTCATCTTTCTTCCAAAATATAGACTTAGATAATTTTTAATTGACTTAAATCAAAGCTAAAATTTGTGTGAAGTACAACTTACCAGTGTACAGATTTTTCTGTCTGAACATGAGGAAGAACTTCTTCCCTCTGAGGGTGACGGAGCCCTGGCACAGGCTGCCCAGGGAGGCTGTGGAGTCTCCTTCTCTGGAGATATTCCAGACCCGCCTGGACAAGGTCCTGTGCAGCCTGCTCTGGGTGA
>Ga0065711_1006149_pt1 | contig 18171 bp, 9 predicted proteins | sample Hoacrofraction12_FD_59098 | JGI IMG/M metagenome (GOLD analysis project Ga0065711, IMG submission 59098) | Hoatzin crop microbial communities from Cojedes, Venezuela - Epithelial fraction 12 v2 (version 2) | ecosystem: Host-associated > Birds > Digestive system > Esophagus > Crop | place... | reverse complement strand
GGGACTTCTAAAGAGGGCTGTCAAGACGTCTCTGCAACTGCCAAGGCCACCCAGGAATAAAACAGACTGCAGACTTGTATCAGTGACCACTTCCATATCAATGATGAGTTCCTGCCGGCAAAATTTCAACTCTGGGGTAGGAATGGGGGTGATTAAAGTAGCCAAATCAAAACACAGGCATTAAACTGTCTTTTATGCAGAAATGTACTATGTGAACATAGACAACGCAAACTCAGAAGAGCTCCCCTTAAGAGCTGCTAACTTTGGTGTTCTGTAATCTTTACAACACAGCCTGTTTCAGGAAAAAAAAAAAAAAAAGAAAAAAAAAGTATTAAAAGTTTATTAAAAGCAAATTGCATTAAATATTTACAAAGCTCCATCCCCTACCCTATTAATCCAGCAGTTGCACCGTGGAACATTCCGAGTCATGTGGACATTAAAATACTATATCTTTATATTAATCTCTTCATTAAACCGTCTTTTTAAGACATGGAAGGCCAAAGGCAGAATTTAGATCGTCTGAATCAGTCTCCAGCCCTTATCAGGCAAGAAAGACGAGCAGCGCTGAAGGCACCTGAAGAGCTGGTCAGAGGGGCCACCCGAGAGGCACCACGCCGTGACCTGCCTGTCCCTCCTGAACCGGGCACTCGGCACAGGGACTTCGGCGGCTTTTGCACAGAAGGGACCCCCGCAGACAAATCCTAACAGCTATTGTTTTCCTTCCTCCTGTAACTGAATAATTTTCATGCAAATATTATGCCTGGAGGTAACTGGCAGAACCACAGATGGGGGAAAAAAAAAAGAAAGGAAGGAAAAAAAGAAAAGAAGCCACAATGAATACTTAGTTTGATGACAGAACAACAAGTGCCAAGTTTGGCGCTGTTCCTGTATAGCAACACCGAGTGAGTGAGAAAAAGAGGGCAAACAGTAATTGTCAGTCCTCATCTAATGCCACAGGACACGGCACAATCGGGTTTTTCTAGTTGTCTAAAGAATTTATGTAACTCATTCTACTACCGAATTACTGAGCAGTTTTTCCTATCCCAAAATACTCTGACTCTTCTCCCCCGATTTACACTGTGGCAGTGCTGAGATTATAGCCATTAAGCTCCCTTTTAAGGCAGATGCAGAAAAATCATTCCTTCGCTACTCCAAGAGGCAATCAGTAGACCGCTGAGGAATCCAGGCAGCTTTCAGCAATAGCCTTTTGTTGGAGCCTTACAGTCACTTCTCTGCAAACTTCTGCCTTGGCAGAAATCGAGTAAATGGGGTCCAGGCTCAAAAAGTCATTCCAGGACTACCCTAACAGAGGACAACTTCAGGTACTCAAGTTCAGAGGAATAAACCAGACAATCTCCTTTTTTTTTCTTGTAGGACACTAGCTTTCACCAGCAGAAAAGTTGCAGGTCCTAAGCCTGTCCTAAGCCTGTGCAGATGATCTTTCAAATGCAAATGGTCTTCCCAAATTTGCACACCAAAATCTTTTCTGCCTCTGCTGCTTCCTATCACTTTCCTAAGGAACATCAATATGCAATCAAGATTGAAGGCTTCTGAGGTTGGAAACCAGGTAGGTGGCAACCAGCCTGACGAGTCCTTCTGCGAAAAGGTATCCTGCTGGTTTCAGACGCTGCAAGCCATCAGACCTTCCGCTCACGAACAACTGTCTTGTGCACATGCAGACCCGCTGGCACACGACCAACAGGTCCGATGTACCTCGAACCCATGGATGCATTGTGTAAGCGTGACCTATTTGCCCAGGGAGAGCATCTGTTTCCAAGCACAGCTGGAATTTTGCCCCAGCTAGGTGACAAGCTTTAGTCTTACTTTGCTTCTGCAGAAGTGAAAGTCGGGAATCACGAGGAAACTGAGGTATCGGAGACAGGCTGGCCCTGGAGTTACTCATGGGAAGGGAAAGGTGTTGAAGAACCAGAACAGCAGGAGAAACCAAACCATGGAAATGTGTCCCTTACCCTACAAACGCATAGTATCTCAAGGTGCTATTAATGGAACAGCAGCAGCCAGATGGCCGTAGGAATTTCAGCAGCCAGGGGAAGACCTAATTTAAAAAGCCTCCTACACAGCCACTGATAGTGAAGACGGATTGTTAATGACCGCTCACAAAACCACAGCAAAAACCCTGGCATCCGCAACACCAAGTTTATTGTTTAACCATTGCACAAGGTGCACACAGTTCCTAAAACGCTGCGTGCTAATGATACAGCAAACAACAACTCACACTTACCAATTCTGGAAATTCAGAGAAGCTCCATCCTCTGCATTTCAGGCTGGGATATCTGACACGGGAGCACACGTGTGGCCTACGGCCTGTGAAGCGGACATTTCCACAACACGGCAGAGCTCCCACACACACGCAGCACGGGGAGTCCCTGGACCGGCAGCAGCAATTTGCCTGGGCTGCTTGGAGACTTGGGAACCCAGCCAGTGCTGTAACCCAAGCCAAGGCACCGCACATCCAGCAAGCCCAGACAAATGGCCGAAGCACAGCAAGGCAGCACATGACACAAAAGCAGGGGAGTCAGCAGCTATGCCGGCTAGAAAAGCAGCATGCTCACCCAGCTAAGGAGCTAATGAGTATCCTCATCCCTCCCGACCTTGTCAACATGGGAACAAATGATCTCTCTTCAGAGTTAGCAGCAGACATCTGCTGACCCAGACTAATGAAATTCTTTTAATTGCCAATGAAAACAGCCCAAACCCCTACAAATTTAAGCATGTTGTAAGGTTATAGCATTGTTTAGCTTTTAGACAAGGGTGTCAGCTTGCTTATAGGGATGAAGTGGTAACACTGGCAGGCAAGATGAGAAGCACTTCACAAAAGCCAGAGACAGAAGTTCCCAAAATCAGTTCCAGGACTTGTCCCCCGATACCTCATTTAACTCATGGGAAAGCAACTACAAAGGAGTACAATAACTAGAATAGCTCCTCCTTCCTCTTGTTTTTCATCTCATGAATACACTGGGGAGCTTTAGGAGGTTCATATAGGCAACAAATATTATTAGAGTTCAATATCACAAGATTGGAGCATCAAGGATCCACAGCAAGACCTAACTATAGTAAAAGAAATCCACATACTAGAAAAGATGCAAGATCAGCTGGCACAGTAGTAAGAAGAGAGTTATGACACCAGCATTACAGGATTTAAATATTTTTTTTTTCCTACAGAAAAATAATGATGCCCTAAATATGGCAGCTTTTCAGAGCAACAGCTTTTGGCACTCAAAAATCCAAGTCCCATGATAAAAGCTACCTCTAGCAAAAATGGGCAGGGGGGTGGAAAGGTGCAGTAAAAATTTCACGTGCATGACACACCTATCTGCACTTCTTCTAGTGATTCTTGGAAAGACAGGATAAATGCAGATGAAGGGAGAAGTGTGTCTGGAAGGTATGGTGTGGAAGGGGAAGAAGCGAGCATTAGACTCTCAAAGACACAGTTTTTTTGGTCAAGAAGAGGTAACTTTTGAGTGCTTCAACCCCATTTCCCCTCTCGTCACCTTCCTCCCTACTTCCAAGCACTTCGTTGAAAGAGACACATCTCTAAAGTATTTAATACACCTGAATCATAAATCTCTGCATGCTGGTATTGTTCTCCAAGCAAAAAAAGGTCCATGAAGGAGACCTGCACAGACAACTTGGCCTCCTGCTGCTCACGGATGCAAATCAGTCGTGGTTTGGTGGGGGAAAGATGGTGTACGTCCAGGCGCTGTAACCACAGACTGGTAGAAAGGTAAGCCACGGCTGTCGCCAAAGTCGTCCAAACAATACTTCCTCTGCGCTCGCACACGTATTTTCAGTGCCCTGTTTTCCAGCGCACACGACTGGATTGTCTGCAAGTGAAGAAGTCCTGCCTGGTTACGAGAGCCAAGGGAAGCTGCATTTTCACACATCTTTTGACTGGAGCCTGAGTGCTTTCGGTTTATTTGTCAGATAGGATCATCAGTAATATTGATCCTGGACTTTGTGATGCTGCTAGACTTGTTAGGAGGGTTGCACAGAGAAAAAAAATAATTGCAGCTTTCAAAAACAATATAGATGGTAATTTTCTGAACTGATTTAAGCTGTCTTTGCTTTGACTGTGAAGAATATTTTCCTTCAACAAACCCTACGCAGACCTTCTGCATCAGGCTCATTGATCTCACGAAAAAAAAAGCTGAATGTTGCCTCTCCAGGAAGGAACTTCTGTTTCCACTGGGAACACAGAAAACTAAAGAGGATGGTTAATCTGGGAAGTTTTCTTGCCATTTCTGAATTAGGTTTCTCTCAGGCAACGGAAAACAAGGACGCATTGAAAAATGGTTCTATGAAGCAGACATCTGATCTCTTTACAATACAAGTTCAGGCTGATTTTGACAGAGAGATATTAGGAAATTTGATCCCAACAAATACAGAGCTGCCCTAAGGGAAAAAGAAAGCAAAAGTAGAAGGGAGGGTGTAGTTCCTGAGTCCTGAATCTCACTTCTGGCCATGTTTACCATTCTTGGGTACTTTGTTCCTTTAGCCAAAACTCATCTAATGATAAGAGATTTGAATCTAATTTTTATGAGTGCCAAACAGATAGATTGAACACAGCATTATACAAATCAGACAGTTGGGAAATACCACAGTGCACTGTTAAAATCTGCTAAAACTTCATCAGGAATCCAGGTTTGCCCACAATCCACTCTAGGAGTAAAGTTCCCAATTCAATGTGTAGGAATAGGAGAGCACTCAATCTCTGGGAGGGGATGGAGGGAGACAGAGAGAGAGAGAGAGAGAGAGAGAAAGAGAAAGAAGTAAGAGATTAAAAAGTTGCTTTAGATCTGCAAGTATAAATTATATTAGTGAAATTATGACTCTGCAAGTTCCAGGCAGGCATCGAGCAACTTCTGCCCTTGCACTCTAGTCCTTATCTTAAAAATCCTCACTATTTCTGGCTTGAGTCAGTTTTTTGCTGGAGAAATACTAGTCTCAAGTAACAAGGATATTTCAGATAAAGGCTGATTCTACAGATTGACAAACTTGCGCAAGAATATCTGGCACAGGACCACCCACTGGCGTTACACCACACGTGGCAAATTTTGCTCCACTATGCAATCCCTCTGTCTGGGGGACAGACGCCAAGCAGGGACTAGGACGAGGCTGTGGAACGCCGATGTCGCTTGGAAGAGGAGGGAAGGTTTTGCTGCTACAGAGCCGGACACAAGAGGCCTGTGGGAGATGGCCCTGCTCCGACAGCGGCGGTGGCTGAAGGGCACAGTGCTAACTCATCTCGGCTGGGGCTGTTGTGGCGGTCGACGCGAGGGCAGCCCCGGCTTTGCTCGCAAAAGGCACCTCACAAAAATCTAACGCAGGGTTTTGTGAAATAAGGATAAGAAAGACAGTTGTTGCAATAATATGAAGAAATCCCGATAATTCCTTACAGTATACTGGGCAGCCACACCCTGCATGTGAAAGATTACTGGATTTGTTAAAAATACCAGGAGAAGAAACTCAACACTAGCTCCAAGAAGAAAGTACCCGTTCCCTACATATGCATGTATTCAAAGGATCCATTTACCCATACCATTTCTTACATGGGAAAATACTATCACAAGAATAGAATAGGACATATTTCCATTTGCCATGTATTCTCTGCCCAGCTTATCTTTCTTTCCTTCTATATATTTACCTATTAAATCTTACTCTTTGGCTTTCTTCTCTTCCACTTCAGTCACACTAAAGATAGGGGAGTTATCTTTAAATCAAGAAAAAGCATCTGGTTATCTTTTGAACAGATTTACTGATACTTACTCCCGTACTCCCTCCCTCTGGGCGAATGTAACTGTGCAATACCTCAGGCAATGTCATTTTATGTAAAACTTTCCAATGCTCTTCAAGTCATGTCATCTTGTAATTATATTTTTTTCCTGTTGTGAAATAAGAGATGAAAAAGAGGAGCTCATCCCAGGAGATTTAAATAGGGGTAATGGAAATAGTTCTGCATAGTCTAGTACCTGCAGAAGGAATTTTCCCATCCTGCAAAAGTTAGAGACATCAGAAAATTTTTTTCATTCTGTATCACGAACCGAAGATTGTCCAGCCTTCAAGCTTTTACGAACAGCTAACAAGTAGACGCAGCTTCATCTCAGAATGGTTTACTTCCCTCGGGACGTAAGAAACCATTCCAAGTCCTTGCTCTTAGCCACACCCCGAGCATACAAAAAGTCCTTCCAGTATAACTCCCAATCTAACAGCATAAAGCTGCAGTTTCACCAAACATGTGCCATGTAAAGACATTTCCCTCCAGTTTCCCTGAGGCAAAAGTCCCCAATAAATGTACTATTTCTCCACACCATCCTCAGAAATCCAGTGATCAATTTTTAAGAAGCCATAAATAAAAAATAAAGCAAAATGTAAGTAATGTCAGAAAATGTTATCTCTCGGAAAGACCCTGTCCCAGCTATCTCAAAAAAATTGACAAACACACACAGTTATCTGCATGAAATGTGTTATAGAATTTCTAAGGTTTTAAAATTTTATATCTAACTGAAAAAATAGCGTTTAGGTTATAGTTATGGCCTAAAAAGCAGGGTCATGCTGTGACTTTGACACGCTAAAATCAAAAAAAAAGCAGAAAAGTATGACATGTCTGTTACTCCATTATGAACTGACTAAATGTCACACCTGGCTGCAATGCAAAGACTTAATTTCAGAAGACAGTAAATGCTGGACTGGTTGTTTCACAACAAAGAGACTTCAGGAAAAAAACAACCAACAAACAAACAAACAAACCCTAGCTGCTACTCTTGATTCAATCTCCTATAACGTAGAAATTAACCCGAGCAGGCAAGCCCCCACACCTTGCACAGAAGAAAGGTTCTCTCATAAACCTTCAAGTCTGGAGAATATTTACAGTACCCAAAGCTCAGACAATGCTGAAACTCCGATATTCATGAGCACTTTCATATGCAAAAACTGAAGCAAAGAGTGAGCTCCTTACTTATGTTCAAACTGGAAAGCCTGATCTACTAACTTACAGTCAAACTGGAAATCCAAATCAGAAGCAAAATATTGCTACCTGCTTTTTAGCATCTCACTACAGGAATTAAAAAGCCAAGAGAAAACAATTAATACTCTTCACCATGATCTATAGTGTCAAAAAGACCAAATATTTTATTTTTAACTTTCAAGACAGTATTGATAGTATTATCATATTCCTAGACAGTACAGGATATTGTTATGACAACCCCCAATATCGCCTTTACAGCTTTTACGTTTACTGTTTGTGAATTCCAACACCTCTTATTCTGACCACATGTTATTAAAAGATTGAGTTAATCATTCCATCACTTCTTGCTCAGAGTGCAGATGGAGAGATACAGCTGGGCAACCAATACTTCAGAAAAGTTGATTCTTTAAATATTCCTGTACTATATTAGATCCTGGAGGGGAAAAGAAGAAAACAAAAAAACTGGCAAGATCATTAAGAGTACTTTAAACTGCATCTTGTCTCTTCCCAGAGACAGAGAATGTAATTTCCATATCCCAATCAAGCTTAAGAGCATCCAGCTGAAGGTCACATTCAGATTCATCTCTTCCAGCCGACAAGACGCTCTGCTGCCACTTCAACAGTCCCCTCTGCTTCCTGTGGCTTCAGCGTGACGGTACTTCCATCAAACGTAAATAAGTAAGCAGAAGTCACGAGTCAGTATACAGAACTTCAAAGGTAATCGAAAGTTTCTGGAGTACTTCGCTTCAGAAAACTGTGCAATCACTTGTGATCTGAAGTGCTTGTTATCATATACAAAGCTCCAGTAATTAGAATCAGGAAGAGAGGTACGAGGTGATTAGAGATTATTGGGAAAAATCTAGTTAACAGGAAGCGTAGCACATAAACCCATCGGTACTTCAAGCTACCCTGAAATACCTGCAATTAATTAAAATACAAAATGTTAAAAAGTACATTTCCATAGTATTAAAATCTTCAGAAGCGACTAACGATCAGAAGCCATTCTGGCATCGACATTAATGTGAGATAACCCTCGGGTGCTACCGGCTTAATAAAAAAGATGGAAAATAGCCCCAGCATCCCTTCCTCTCCCTCCCTGCCCTACTTCCGCGCCCTTCAAACCAGCCGCTGGCTAATACACCCATTTCTTCGGCTAGCCGGCGCCTGGTGAAGAGTCCAGAGAGTGGCAAGGGCTGCCCGCAGCCCACTACCTATCCGGGTGCTCACCCACCCCTCAGTGAATGCACCCAAAGCAGTGGCCCCGCGGAAACCAAGGCTCACCTCGCCTTGCATGGGACGAGAGCGTGCCGGCAGAGGTGGCTGCGCGGGGTCTGCCCAGCCCCAGGGTCTCTGCCCCGCGTGGGGCCGTGCCCAGGCTCGATGTCCTGGCTGCCCGGGGCTCTGGGCCACTCAGCCCTCCGTGGCCACCCACCGCCTCCCGGGGCCACCACCCCGCCGCCCAATTTTGTACACAAAACTGCTTGGAAATCAATTCTAACTCGGAATGAGAAACTACATAGGGCATGCAGACGCTTTGTCTTCAAGACAGCTACAACGTTTGTTTTCCAAAGACGGAATTTTATGCATTTTTCTCTTCTTTGGTGACAGGAGCAGGTCAGGGGTTTCAAAAGGATTATGAAAGTCCGAGTACAGAAAGCTCTCAACTGTACTATATATAATTTCCTAATTCTCTCACAATAGTACTTTTCTAGGAAAAGACTGATTTCTTTTCAAGACTCCTCTTTCTTAACACGCGCTGGAGTGATCTCATATTCACACATTTTCTTCCAGTTCTCATCTTTCTTGCTCCTCATAAAACATGGACCAAAGTTTTCACAAGCAAGGCAGCTGCTTTACAAGAGATAGCTAATTGTTCTGAAATATTTTTTTAAAAAATTAAACTTTTTTATTCCTCAGTGAAAAACTTATTATTGAGTGAAATTTTATAGGCCATTAATCTAATGCAGATACATGGGAATCAGGGAATTAGTCAACTTAAAAGAGCAGCTACTATGCATACTCTATAATTGCTCTTTATCAAAACTGTCAAAGATTTTTAATATGCAGAGTTACCACACAGATTAAAACCTCTTGAAGTATGTCTCCATATGAGGCCATCATTCCACACTGTCATTATCTGCTATTAATATTTCAGTTAGAGAGTATCACACACTCCTCTGAAGAAACGCAACTGCTCACAAAATGAGTCCCATTACTGATAGTGCTCCAGGAGTATGACACAAACATCCTTGATTCCTACCTTTAATTACCTCCCATAAATAGCTTTCCCAATTTTTAAGGGAAAAGCTCATTTCTTATAAAAACGTGTGTCTGTTGACCGACACCTCCGAGACACGCTGCTTCCAAGAAGGGAGGCAAAATATTCTTTCAAGGCACAATGCCTTTTTTTTTTTTTTTGAGGAAAAGACGCTTTATTTGTTACGACAGGTCTTAGAGTCCCATTTGCATCACGCCAAGCTGATAATCAACTTCCAGGGCAACTGACAGACCTGGAGCCACCTCTCACAGGACGGAGCTTGCCAAGCTGGTGGACGGCAGTTACCGATCTGCAGCCCTCATGTTACATCTCACATGAAACAGCAAAAAGTTACAACATTTAACTTCCGTTTGATGCTAAATAATTAAAAGCATTTGAATGAAGCTTTTCTTTTACAAAGCATAAAGGAATTTAGGAATTTAAACTTCTCATGGAGGGGGAAAAAGAGCTTGAAGACTAAAAGCCTAAGAGCTTGCACCAGCTTGTTCAGCAGCTCTCTGCTGTTTCCAATATTTCCCTCTCTAGGGCTTTTTCCATGAACACGCGAGGCCGGCGTTTCAAACACACACCTGCTGTGCGCTGGCTTCTTGGTGATTTGAAAGGAGTGACCCTAAAATGTAGTTGCTATTCCGGACTCCAGCCTTACAGCCCCATCAGCCCCCTGTGTCACAAGGCCCAAACAGGCAGCCCACTCACCCTTGGCTTCACCACGAGTTAGGATCTCTCTCAGAAGAAATTACTAGGGATACAGAAGGCAAAAGGCGTGAGGCTCTTGGCAGGGAGAGCAAACCAAGCCCCTCCCGTCCCATCCCTGCGGGCTGTACCAGCAGCTACAAGAGTCCTCATACAAACATTTATTTTATTTTATTGCACTTTAAGCTTTGCAACTTTCCATACAGAAAATTCAGCAGCGCTGAGGGTTGCACCACCTTCATTTTGGCCACGGTACCACCTCCCTCCCAAGGTATGCTGCAGCATCTAAGTTGTCTGTGCCCCAGTGCGGCTTGTGACCAGTGCTACCCTATTGGCTAAAGCCCACGCTATGTTCCAGACGCAGCTACTGGCATTCCCTGTTTCACCTACAGTAACAGGAAGACATCGTTTCACTGAAGAAGCTGTTCTGCTGCAAGCGCTGCTCTGCTAATGCATCAGGTACCTTTACAGGGGAGTGCTTTGCCTAGCACAGCAGCACACCAGTACCTAGCCTGCACCGTGCAGGTTCACCCCGGGCAAGACAAGCGTTCAGGTAAAAAAGCAGTAGGTCCAGTCAAGCTGGAGGCAGGCAGGAGCAATGTCAACACAAAGAGGGGCACCCAGAGCCGCTCACCAGGATCACACCATCCACGCTCCCACGACGGCAGCGATGCTTCCAGTGGTGTTGCCAGCCCTGCGTTTCCCCCCTGTCCCGTCGCCACTGCACATGCGGGAAGGAGAGGTCTCAGCATCTCAGACCACCCCTCATCTCTTCCCCCTCAGACTGCCACCGGCCCAGCCACAGAAGCATGCTGCAAACCCATCTCCACACAGACCCCGACACGTTTGCAAGAAGCAGATCCTGGCCACAGAGACGCTGCTGGCACCATGGTAGCTCCCGCCGCTCCCAGCCTCGGTCCCTGTCACTGCAGCCCTCAGCAAAACCACGCGCCAGCTGTCAGCCAGACCGCACTTGTAAAGGTGACACTGTCCCTTACAGCAGAGGGTAGCAGCTTAGAAGAATCTGAACTGAATAAACTGGACCTCATCACTGAGTTACAGTCATTTTCTGTATAGGTATGTAAGTGTGTATATACTTTTCTTTCAAGGAAGAAAATAATTCTTTGAAAATTGGATTAAAAGACTGGAAAAAACTCATGGGTTTCACCTGTGTCTCACTAGAAGATTTGATGACTGGTTTTACTGAGTAAATATTGAGAAAATAAGATCTTTTTAATCACTTTAAAAATGGAGGTGCAAGAGATGGACAGAAGATACGCTATGCTTAATGGCAAAAATCCCAATAAAGGTCATTAAATTAGTGCATAAACAAGGAAGACTGTATGCCTCTGTAGCATAACCCTAATGGCTGTGCTCAAGCCAAAATCCAGCCTACATCATTGCCCACCTGTTTTGTTGTTTTACACTCTCTTCGCTGTATCTTCAAATATCTCTTTCCTCCCTGCAATGCCGGATGCTTACACATAATGACTTTCAAAGATCAACTGTAAAAATGAACCCCTGAGAAACTACCAGGGGAATAAGGTTACACACCTACAACGAAGTGCAAAGAACTCTGCTAGTGCCTGCCAGGCGGTACTGATGGCAGTGTCTGCAGCTCCTGAAACTTACTTCTGACTCCAGTTAGTTGCTCTTTAAATATCTGTACCGTACAATTAGGAAGAACATCATCATCGAGAGAACATGGATTTTGCATTTCTTGACCTTTTTCCTACTAATTTTCAGCAGACTATTAAATGTTAAAATCACACGGCACGCAATCTAGTTAGGAATGCACAAGTAAGAATGGCATATAGGTGGTGGCATTAATTAGAACGAACGCACTCCAACAGGCAGATTAGATGATATCTGTATTCACACTGGATGGATTTATTCATTAACAAGATGTTATTTTGGAAAAAATTGTCCAAGAAGCCCTTGTGTATCTGCTGTAAGAAGCATTTCATAGCAGAAACGTTTCTTTTCCAGTTATCCAGGTTATATCCAACTGCCAAAGAGTCAGCACTTACTGCTCTGCAGGTACTCTGTTCACTGGGATACATTCAGTAAAAAAATGACAAGCTCATCTCTTCACTGTGTCAGTCCTGGTTTGCCAAAAGTGTAGTGCCAGTAATGTCTTACTTCGAAAGTCACTTTCCTTCTGTGTAATACGTAGACTGTCGCATCCTTTATAAGCCATTTCCAATGGTACCACCAACATTTTTTTAAAGAACGAGGTCTGATGCCAGCTCATCCATGATTTCCTTAGCTAGGACAGATTGACATGTTCATTAAAATACTGTTACATACCTGTTTCAGTTCTAAAAATAACCCACCTTGGGCAGAGAGCATCTTCTGTGCTGGCTTTGTGAAGCACTTGCCGTACGGGCCCTGATGTCATTCGTTTCGGTACAAATTGCTAACAGGGCGCACCACCTGTCCCCCGCTGCGGCACACCGCAACCCGGCCGGCGGAGGTGGCAATCAAACCCTCGTCCGATCTAGATACACCACAGCAGATTAAAAACTTAATCCCAAATTCACTGGACGTTCATTAAGGCTCATTAACTTCGATCCCTGGCCTGTGCGTGTGAGAAACGCCAGCGTGAGATGCGAGGTCAGGAGGTGACGGCGCTTTGCTTTCATCTGGCGTGACTTTGCTTTCTCACGCTGGTGAAGATGACGTCAGAGAGGGTAACTCGGCGCAGAGCTTGTAGGAGATGAGTATTTCCTCACAGAGTTGGAGGGTGGTTAGTTATATTACCATGTTACCAACGTCTCAACAAGAAAAAAGAAAGAAAAAAAAAAAGGTTTTAACTGTTCCCTCAAGGTGCTCCTTCAGAAACAAGTTCAGTGCGTTTTTTAGGTCCAACTATCCTTTTTGTACTATCCAGGCTGATTTAAAATATTGAGCAATATTAGCAGTCGTGGTTAGACATTCCCTCAGACGACGAAACGTCCATGCCTCAGAAAGCACACCCTGGCAGCAAACAGTCCCCCTACAAAAAGCAGAAGCAGATGAGAGCCAAGCGCTCTTACTCAGCCTCACACAACTCGGAGGGTGTTTTGGGTAGGATGGAGGATGTATTTTTCTCGCCCAAAGAATTTTCTGTCGAGCACCAAATCTCTCCCAGCAGAGCACAAATACGGTGGAAGGAAAGCAAATGTCATAATTCTATTACAAAACTATAGCACCTTATTTTTGCTTAAAAGCAATCCTGATGTGAAGCAACACATCACTGATTTTTTGGTTATTTGCCTTAGGAATAGTAGCTGTCAAATATTTTCTTTCCTTGCTGGTGATAACCCCAGCTAAACCTTGTTATATTCCACCACATCGGCAAGCTTTAATGCAGTAATTCACACACTGTGATAAAACCACGAACCCAAAATCACTGTGTCTGTAATGGTACCTGTAATTTAGAGACTGCAAGGATGGGAAGCTTGAAACTGGCAGGCGACAGTTTCTGGAAACACGAAAAGGGGGCTGTGTGTGTATATATAATTACGACATTTCTACTCCACAGCTGCCCAGATCTTGGATCTTGCCCCACCTGCAAGGCAAGGCAAAACCACATAATCTTAGCGACACAGATATCAAAATATTTCATAAGACTCTAACTGTTCAATGCACTAAAAGCTTTACCATAAATGAGGTGAATCAAGAATTACATCTCAGTGCCCATGTAACTTCAACACCACTCCAGCACGGAGCAAGGGAGCCGCAGGTGAAGTATTTGTGGTGGGACACTATCTGCATGGTCTAAGCAAACTGGCATATTATGACTCTGCTACAAAAATATCTCTAAAAATAACATCACGGGGTCCGTGGCTACTTCCTCCTGCCTTCCAGCCTTGCAAAACTTTACGAGGCTGCTTCAGTGTTCACGTCTAATCCAAATAAGATTTCTGGTTGTGCAACTTGTCCCACGCAGCAGCCTCATGGTGGAGTCTGCATGAGGTCCTGAGTGACTGAAGACCTCCACCCCCCCAACTGCCCCCCCTCCGGCAGCAAATAAAGCTTTGCGTTCCGCAGCTGCATTTCTACAACCTCCGGTGCCTTCAACCGAAGCGTCACAGAGTGGAATTTTGTTAAACAGCTCTTTTTATGATGCGAAGGAACAATTACATTTTATAGCTCATTTTCTTGAGTTGCAGCACCTCTAATGCTAACAGAGTTTGCTCCATCACGTAAACAATCAGCTCCTACTTCAAACAGCCCCCAAAAAGCAGAGACACTGAGTGACCACAGAAGTTCCTAATTACACAACCAGCCTTTGCTCGGGGTGAAGTATCACACTTCTTGGCATAGTGCTGACCTGAAAGCAAAGGCCATGTATTCTTTGCGAGATAACATCTGCCCAGTCTTTAGACCCAAATGCCCTACTGGAACAAACACAAGCCATCGCCCGGCTCTGAAATCCACCGGTGCTTCAGCTGCACGAGCACTGAGCAAACGCCCTGCCTTCCACCCAGAACATCAGACCCCCATCATCCTTCTTTCCTCTTGTTTTACATTAACAAGGAGCAAGAGTTCCTGTTTATCAAGGAAGGGAAGGACAGAGCAATAGAAATGCTCAATCTCATCTGCTGAAACTGTTGATTTTATACTTGTTAGCACTGAATCATCCAAAAGGAAACATCCCAGCAAGCAGAATAATGGCTAGGTAAAACAAGGTTGTTCTTTCACTTGTACGTTCACTGAAATACCATGGGCCCTCTTCCATATAGCTACCACGCAGGCAACGGGGCAGAAAAGGGGGTGCTTAAACTTACACCTTTTACTCTCAGAATTTTACCTAAAGAAAATGTAATTATTTACATTTCATGTTCTCCCATGTTTTTGGTAAAACACCGTTGCAATTGCCTCCCTCGAGAACAGAGTGAGACTGCCAGCTTACAAGTCACGGGGGAAAATACTTCTCCCACTTCTGAGTCTGCTGACCCCAAGTGTGTGAGTAACTCACTTTGGACAGAATGATCCAATGGATGCGAACACTTGAAGCACACCTTAAGACAAAATGGATACAAGGAAAATCAAAACTTGTGATTTGCATCTCAAAAAGCAGCCCACATAAAATACCATTATTTAACATATATTTCAAGAGATACACTTCTGATGCCGGCATTTCTAGTGGCTCTGAAGGCAGAGCATGCAAAATGGATTGCTTTTAGAGATTAAATCCCTAAATCCATATTTGGACACCTACCTCAAGAAGTTAGTGCAGAGGGTCTGAAGGCTCCTTTTTAGGCTACATCTTGTATCATTTTAATCTTAGTCTAAAAATAAGTATCAAATGAATTAATAATTTTTGTAGTCTTGGTGTTTGCAAACTTACCACCCAGCGGTGTCACCGCCTGCACAATCCTCTCCCCAGGACGCCCAGCCTGCCCAGGGAAGCAGCAGGATCAGTGGACAAGCCCTGGGCCACCCCCTTCCTCCAGGCACATACAGACCAGAAAGCGGCCCCAGCAACACAAAAACACAGGGAAAACACTCCAGAGGAATCCGTTTTCTCTCTGCAGAGCACAGCAACTTTCCTAAATAGCCTGGAGACAGGCCAGAAGCGGAGCCAACAGACCAGCGTCGCAGACTGGGATGGAGGAGTTCACCAGCCTCTGCAGACGACAGCCCACTTTAGACACCCGTGGATCCCATCTCAGAGTTAAAATAGGATTTTATCTTCCATCAGCTCTAATGTGTATTGCCAAAAAAGGCACAAAAAGCAAACACAATGCTCTTAACCGAGAAATAGCTGTTTCTATTATCTGTGAATTTCTCTCTCCAAAAAGAACCGCGAAGTCTTTGCGAACATCAGCCAAAGTAATGCAGGGGAGGTGGGGTGGAGCGGGCAGGGCATGAGCAAGGTGGTTGGTCTGCTTGCAAGACTACAGCAGAACTAGTTCATGTGAGCGCTTCAAGTTCACCTGGGGATTGCACCATACTTTCAGATACGACGTGCACAAGGCTGCTCTTTTCTCACCTCATTTCTCTGACCAGGCATGGAGAAACCTCCTAGCAGCAACGCCAGTCCCGCATTCGCAGCACTACAGGGTAAACTCCATGTCACCCTCAACCTGCTGCTCCCGCCAGCCAGCCAGCAAACCGCATACAGCGCGGGTGAATTTCTGCCTACTTCCACCGTGTCTTGAAAGCATGCAGGTGTCATCTTCCTGCCCTCACGCTTTGAATAGTGAGCCACACAGCAAAGACCAGTGCTAGCATATACACTACCTGCGCAGGAAAAACAAACCAACAGGGCTTAAAATGAGAGGCAAGAAAGGATACCTACCACACATGGAAGGCTCCGCTCACCCGCGAGGCTGGCTCTTTCTCACCCCAGCACTCGCTCCCTTGGGAGCTGCCAGAGCTGCGCTCAGTGCCAAGCCCTCGCGCTGCGCGTGAACGAACATGTGGCTGCGGCAGATCGGACAGGCGGTGTCAAAACATCATTCAGGAACGGCTGTTCCAGACAGGGCTCCCACATGACAGAGGACAGGTTACAAAACGAGTGTGTTCTTCCCTTCTTCTCTGCTATTTTGTTACTGAAAACCCCTCCTGGGCCATTTGGGAGCGCAGGGTTTTGAAGCCAATGGAGCTCACGGCCGGCAGCACGGACACACCACGAAGTCTGTGAAACATTTGTTTTGTTTCACACAGTTCTGAAATGTCAGGTTACAGGAGGGTTAGTCGTTTAGTATTTGTAAATGCTGTCAGGGTTTCAGACAGGAATTGCGGACTCTTGTTACAGCTTCAGCGTTTTTCCTAGATGGACTCGCTTCCCGTTTGTTCTCATCAATGAAGCAACTGAGTTTTTCAGATTTAATTGTTATTAAGATCCTCCTGTTTATATACATTCTGCTCTGCACCCAAGAAACCTAAATTTGGGGCCAAACCTTCGTGCGCATCCCAGCACACCAGCTCCGAGCAAACTGGACTATCACCCAGAAAACACAACTGTGCCTTGTTTGCAAAAGCACTTTTATTTTTCTCACACACACAGAGACATCGGAAAACCACGTTGGAGAAGACGAAGGTTTTCCTTGGAGCACAGCGTTCATGACACGGGATGGGATGTTTCTGGCACAAGCTTTCCTGATGCTGACTTGACATCTTCCTTGTTATGACTCTGAATTCCTACCACTGTAAACCTCACTGATGACTCATGAGAAAAAAAGCACATTAAAAAAAAGAAAAAAAAGAGAATGAAACCTTTTCAGTTGCAGCGTCTGTAAAAACAGGGTGATACAGAGAGACACAAAATGTCTAAAATTTAAAAGTAAAGCGGCATCTGTCAAAGAAATGTAAGATGAATTTCTCATTCCTGACTGCATGTATTTGGGGACAATACCATATTCAGAAAATCATATGTAAAGAAACTGCCTTTTCAAAAACAATGTTATTCTGCATTGCTTGGGGAGTCACTGCTGAACATAACATCATGCACACACAGCTACAGACAAATACAGTCATACTTTCAGTGTCCTAAGTAAACCAAAGGAATTAATTCACTGCAGATACACCTACATGAATTATTATACTATGACAAACATTTACAGATGCATTCTAATTCGTCTTCTACCTAAAAGTGTTCAAATAAAGACAACAATTCTTAATTTATTTCAAATGAAAGTATCCCCTCCTCTCCCTGGTATACTTAAAAGCAGGACTGCCCTACCGCTTCTGACGGCTGAAGGTATGTGCACCTCTGGCCATGGTATCTGTAACAGTAAAACCATTACAAACGTTACCCCCAAAATATCCATCAAATAGGAACTGTAGCTTTAACCTCTATATAAAATCTTTATTTGAATGCCACAGAACACGCTTTTCCACGTCAGCATTAAATACAGAAGTATTTGAATAATCACAAAGTTTCCCAGGCACAGCTTCAGCCTAGAGCACAAACTAGTATCCTGTGACGCTATTTACCTTAAAAACCCAAACAACCTGAGCAGCACAGATCCTGTTTCCACCCCGACATGCACCAAGGACAACTATTGCTTATTATTCCTTAGACTCCGAGCATATTTTCCCAGCTGCGCCGAGCCCGATTCCCTGGCATTTTCCCTGCTACGGAGTCAGTTTTGGCCCAGCCGAGCAGCGTGTTCCAGTGTGCCGCGCTGTGGGGGCAGGAATCGCCAGCTCTGCCTTTTCGCAGCGTGGCACGGGTGCTGTAGCCCCAGTGGGCTGGAATAAGGACTACTTTCAACTC
>Ga0065711_1011772_pt1 | contig 18174 bp, 13 predicted proteins | sample Hoacrofraction12_FD_59098 | JGI IMG/M metagenome (GOLD analysis project Ga0065711, IMG submission 59098) | Hoatzin crop microbial communities from Cojedes, Venezuela - Epithelial fraction 12 v2 (version 2) | ecosystem: Host-associated > Birds > Digestive system > Esophagus > Crop | place... | reverse complement strand
AGCCCCTCTGGGCAGCCTGGGCCAGGGCTCCGTCACCCTCAGAGGGAAGAAGTTCTTCCTCGTCTTCAGCTGGAACTTCCTCTGCTTCAGTTTGTGCCCGTTGCCCCTTGTCCTGACTTCCCAGCTAACTCCGTCCTCCTCGTGGTGGAAGGTCCCTGTTTGGCTTTGGTAGCTGTATGCTCGCAGTCACTCCAGTGCACGCTCCTACTTCCCTCTCTCATTGATCTCCACCATTGCAGTCCTCAAGATCTTTGTTTGATGATCCTGCTCGTTTCTGCTTTGGTCTCCAAGTGCCAGGGCTGCAGCAGAGCATTTTTCGTTAGTGGAATTTTTCCACTGGAGAAAGGGAGCTGGGTGCTGACATCATCAGGACAGCTCAGAGCCCTGACTCATGCAGTTGCACTTAAAAGATAAGTGAAACGAACTGTTTTATTGCTTTGTAGCCTATGAGATAAATATTGATTCCCTTTTGTTCTTGGTCTCTTTTTTCCTGGATGAAAGTTGAAATTAGTTTCTGGAAAGAAGGTTTGGTTTTATTGAAGATCCTCCTGTTTTAAGATGAAGGTAGTTGTGTGTTGATTAAATTACAAGCCTATTTTATGCTTTCTTATGACCTTTCGTACTGAAGATATCAAAACACTTTGCATGCAACAAAAGGACCTTATCCTCTTCTTCAAAGCTGTCCAAATTTGACCTAAACTAGGAAGATGTAGCCCTGTCTGCAGGTGGCTTCTCCTCTACTTGCTGGAGAGACAGAAGAGTCCACCTCAGGTACAGGACCTCAGCTTGCAGAGGTGGGGGTTGTGTGTTGGGGTGTCTCAGAGACCATGAGATGAAGACGGTGTGTCTAACTGACAGCCCTGGGCATGTGTCTCTGTGGTGGGATGAGGAGCAGAGACACGAGCAGAGATGGTTGTAGTATGGCAAAGCTCTGGAATTAAAAACAGCTCAAGCAGCCTGGCAGGAGGAGGGATAATGCCATCCCATGTCTCCTTGAGGTGGGTCCTATCCCATTCGGTGGATCCATCCTGATCAGTCTGATGTTGCCCCAGACTGGCCACCCTATTTGGAGGAGTACCTGAGCTCCTAGCAACATTGCATACCTGTTTGTGGGACAGCACAGCCATCTAATTACTCAGAGGAGTAATTATTAATGGTGTCAGGTTGTGTTACAAGTACGGTTGATAACCTTCACTAGCTTCCGTGTAACTTCATTTTGTGGTTACTCTGGAAGTTATTTCCATTACATACCTCAGCTTATTTTCATAGGTGATTTTACAGAGTTCATTTAAAAATAGACTTAGTTTTAAAATGCTTTTTTCTAAGAAATACTGTTTCTTGGTTTTCCCTTTCTTCAGTTTCATCAGACATGAAAAATATCCAATGTCTAGAGGCAAGTAAAACAAAAAGGGAAACAGAGGAAAGCAAAAAGAGGGATGCAATTAAAAAATCACAGTCCTGTCATTCCTTCACCTCGTAAAGTCTTGAATTGCTACAGGAAATATAAACAGAGCAAAAATAAAGGAAAGTAGTAGTAAAAGCACAGTGAGCAAAGACAACTTTTGGTGGACTGGCAGATGTTTTAAATGGATCATATATTTTTGCTAAGGAGTTTCATATGCATAGGAACAGCTCATGCACTCGGAGGATTTTAATGGAGAAAACCAAAATCCACCTCCTCCAAAATTCAATGGAGTCACATTTTTCAATTGCCTAATTGAGATATAACACTTGCTGTGAGTCTTACCAGCAAGGGAGTTGTTCCAGGCTGAATTCCATTTTTCTTTAGGAAAACATGAAAAAAATGATGGGCGTTGGAAAAGAGGCAAGTAGTTTGTAGACTCAGAGAAGACAGGACCAGGAGGGACCTTCACCAATTGTGTGAGCCAACTTCTGAGCTTAAAGCAAGATGAGAGTTCTGGGAATAATTCCTGAAAGATGCTTCTTTAGCATGTTCGTGAGACCTCCAGTAATGATGTCATTAACCCTAACAATTTCAGCTCTATTTTTACTAAATATAGAAACTTGGTAAGGCCGTCTGGTCTTTATACAAAGAACCTGACATGATGATTATTTGCATCCTTTGAAACAATAACTGTATGTTTACTTGCAGTATTTTTAGTATTTGTCTCATCTATCAGATCAGAGAAAAACTTTGTGTTCACATACACTTCACATTTGCAGTCGGTGGCTCAGCTGAAATCAGCCATAAAAAATGACTCAAACCACTGACGTACACATGAAGGAGGAAGGGAATAAGGTATGGGTTAGCGATACACCGAGAGACTTTGTGCATGGTTTGAAGACCTCAATATGAATGAGTCATGCTCTATTAAGTCTTTGTGCCAGTCTCTGAGCCTCTAAGTAAGGCAAGGAGATGGCTCCTATATAGGTTTTAGGGGGCCTTCTGCCTGTTCTTGGTACTTTTTGTTGATTTGGCCATTGATGGGAACATCCTGTGGGCTCAGAAACAGCTGACATTGGGATATAGGCTGCAACAACAAGTGTGCTTTGACTCTTCCCTTCCAGAGGTAACCAAAGATGTGCTTGTGCAGAAACTCTACTTGTACAAAATTTAGTTTTATGGCCAACCCTCGAGGTCCCACATGGAGACTCTGGCACATCTGGCAACTGAGCACTCACATCCAGATCGCAAATGTGCAATGCAAGGAATGTTTCTCTGCAGCAGATCCTTCCAACCTTCAAAAGCTGTTGGGCACCTGAAGGTGGTGAGACTGTAGCAGCTGGATTACTGAGTAAGGTGTTACTGCAGAGCGTACCAGCCTTCCCACAGAGCCTGACTCTCAGCCCTAATTATCTTTTGGAGGTTGACAAGAGCCAGTGGCAGGCCAGGGCAGGGCTCTTCTTTGAGGGACGTGTTCAAAATGAGCTCCCAAACATGTATGAAATCTCACAGAAGTTCAAAGCAATCCTACTCTAAGTATGCTTGTGTGTTTTCCCAGTTCACCGCCATTTTTTCCCGTGTAAGATTCCTCCTTGGCCTGTTTAAAGGACATTTTCATCAACTGCAGAGGCCAAGCAAGCTGCAAGACTTTCATTTACTGCTTGGAGACTCTGAAAGGGAAAGTTTCAGGAAATGTAAATAAAGGATTAACGTTAAAATTCAAGAAACACGTTGTTATTGTTGATACCTGACCACCTTCAGCTTGCACCAGGTCAGACAGAGAAGGGACTTAAACCTGAATCCTGCAGCTAGCAAAACTTGGTGGAAAGACCTTCTCCTCTTCTCCCCAGACTTTACTAACTTGGCACATGTTTATACCTGCATCTTTCCTCCCAGCCCTTTTTTCACATGCTGTTCAGCATTCAGCTCCTATGGCCTTCTTCAACGTGGACTCTTCATCCTCTTGGCTTAGCAAGGGTCCGAGGTCTGACTCCATCTTTTTTATTTCCCTGTTCAGCGTGTTATAGCTGTGCATGCTCATCCTGTTTGCGTTTTTTTTTTTGGAAAAGCCCCCAGTGGAAAGCTTGAGTCTTGTGGCACATGGCAGCCTTTTCACTCTGCAATTATCTATCGCTGCTGCTAATCTGCTGCGAGTGGAGCTGGCCACGCTCAAAACGTGCTTGTGGCTTTCCTCATCTCTGGCTCTTTGCTGTGGTTTTGGCCCTTGCTGAATCCCCCAGTGTTCAGGAAGAACCAGAGCAGTTCTCACACTGTTTTCTCCTTTACTTTCTCACTGGCATTCCCCAGGTTTTTACTTGCAGCCCATGTTTTTTAAATGCACATTGAAAATCTTCTGTTCCCCAGGTTTTCTTTGCATTGGAAGTGAAAGGAAGATGGGTCTTGATATGAAATCTGTTTTCCCTTCTTTTTGTTGTTCCCATCTCCTTTACTCGTTCCTGCAGGTCCGTTCTTTCCAGACTTATCTGCTCTATTGATGTCCCAGTAACGTTCAGCTATTCATGTGTGCCAGATATGCATCAGGGTGTTTGGGTCTCATCACCAGAAGGAACTTTCCAGTGGGGGCATAAACCCCTTTAGGAAATCTACCTTTATGAAATACTATATATAATGCACTGCCTGATGGAGAGCAGTTACAGAGCAGAGAGGCAGCACAGGCTTTGCTCTTTGTAATAATCTGCGTTTTTACAAAGAGAGCATAAAACACACTATGCAAGTGGTAGAAACAATCGTCATCCTCTTTGAGCAAACGGAAAATAGCAGATATTCGAGACTTTGCATCTGTTGACTTTGGTTAATAAGGTCATAAATAACTCATAGGATGCTCTGGACTGCTGCAGAATATGAGCTGGAGATGTCATCCAGTGAGTCCGACACCAGACTCTATAAGGTGGGGACTCCTGCTTTCAAGGACCCAATTCTCGTTTTTTTCTCAGTAGAAGTGTTTAAAAAAGGACACAGAGGAAATGAAAAATGAGGCCCAAAGCCCACATTTCTGGGGATAACCTGCCCCATTTCCAGAGGATTGTTTGCCATTGCTATGAAAAAGGTGCACTGAGTAGCTACTTTGAACGTGTCTAAATTCATCTTCTACTTCACACACCGCTGGATCTTGCTTCTGCCTTTTTCTTGTAAATCTTTTTCCTGTTGCAGAGTTGTGTAAACTATGATTGAACTGCTTCTCCGGGAGTCTTGTCCATGTCAGAAGTATGTGACCCCAGAGGGCTCTTTTATTTTCAGCGTGCTGTGATCTTCCACAGTGTTTTACATCATCTCTTGTCTCAACTTCCATCATGCCATGCATGACTGATTCACCTGCTTTCTACAAGGCTTTGCTCAGTTATTTGTTATCTCTATTTCGGCACTGTTGTGTTCAAATCAATGAAGTCATCTGCTCAATGTTCAACGGCCATAAAAATAAAGTAGGTACTGGCAGAGGGTCATTTTGAGATCAGACACATTTGTGCTTGCTTGGCTGGTGGCCAGGAGACCATAAATGTAAAAGGGGACAGTATAGTCTTCCCTTGACTATTGCACTCTGGTTTTATGTTCAAAACAACGCAGCAGAAATAGAAAAGGTCTAGACTGGAAACTAAAGAAATGCTATAGCATTTCTGTAGCAAGAGACCAGAAATGATCCCAATCAGTCTCCAACAGCTTCACATAGTTGCGTCTCTGTTGAACTTCCCTGGAATTATACTTGAATTGCAGCAACAAGAGAGGATAATGAGGCCCGGTAATTGGAGGCAAGACCGACGTGTTAACCAACAGCCCCAGCCCAGTCTAGCTACAGGCAGTGTCTGCTCTGGGTTATGCTATTTTGCACAACTGCACGCTTGGGTGGTTGATAAAAAAAACCAAAGGCAAGTGACTCGTTTCTGTAGTGCTTGTACCAAGTGGGATGTTTCTGTGTCTACTTCTTCCTTCCATGGGTCCAGATCCTTGTAGAATCACAGAATGGTCTGGATTGGAAGGGACCTTCAAAGGTCATCTGGTCCAACCCTCCTGCAGTGAGAAGGGACATCTTCAGCTAGATCAGCTTGCTCAAACCTCTGTCCAACATGACCTTGAATATTTCCAGGGATGGGTCATCCAAAACCTCTCTGGGCAACCTGTGCCGGGGTTTCACTACCCTCAGTGTAAAAAATGTCTTCCTTGTACTAGTCTGATATCTCCTCTTATATCCTGATTCATACAGGGTTTCCAGATCTTGACACTGGACTGGTGAAGGAGATGGGGATCATCATGTACTCAACCTTGGACACACAGCCAACATTGGATATTATCAATGCAAAATTGGAGTCTTTGTGGATAATGCTTACCAAAATACATCTGCTTTTCACTGTGGGAAGTCCAATTTGCAAGAAAAATCCCAAAGATACCACTTATGATATGTTTCTTATGTGATTCACTGAATTGGTAGTGAGGTTGTAAGCTGTTGTTACCCTTCCTTGGGAATAGGCTTCTCTGGTAAGGCTGCATCTCCCAGGGCTTTTCCTTGAGCAGGAAACAGTTATGTCCTCAATAAGTTTTCTCTGGACATATTCTCCATATTCTCTGGACATACTCTCCAGGGCTGTCTTGTGCCAATTAGATGAAATGTGCAATGTGCCAAAATTTGTGTGCAGGCATATCAGTGTGTGAGTGTATGCACATGTGTACATACACATGTGTGTGCTGGTGCCTGGGGTGCTGCCTACGCCATGGCAGAGCTCTTGCACATGCTGGTTGACTCTCTCATAGACTTTCCTCCCAAAACACACACCTAGATAAGGTTGTCTAGTTCATATTGTCTACTGGGAACAGTTTCTGTTCCCGAACAGTGCGTTTCCTTGGAGGGCTCTTATCAGCATGACCTTGGAACTTGTTGGAAATTGAGTGGTGTGGATGGCTATGTGCTATAAGTCCTTTGCAGACCTCAATGAAATGGAGAGTGCTTTGTTTAAACACAATCAGGAGAGGAGTGGACTTGCTCGTATCATGGTAGATGTTTCTGAGGAAGGGAACAGCAATTACAGGCAGGAAAGCTTGTTGAAAGTGTCTTTTAATTCACACTTCAGGACCTGTCTGTGATTTCAGACACAGCAGGTTCTCCTGAACCAGACAAAGCAAAACCAGTATAGCCCTGGTGCGGAGTTATATCCCACTCTAAAGAAAAGGCAAACAAAGTTAGCCCCAGCCTGACAACTATAAAAAGATTATTTTTGCCTATGGAGAGAGATTCTTGTTGCATTCATCTTTTTCCTTTTTCAACAGACATAGATGAGAAGGAAGCAGGATTTCTGACAACAACACTGAACCAAGTTTCAGGTGATAAGGATTTGATCTGTGATCATTGCCCACCTGGGAAATAGCTTTATCACTCTCTGGACTTTAATTCCTGAGGCTGTGTAGAGAGGACAAAAAAATCTCCCTTTGCCTTCCTTGCATTAGACCTCAAATCCCTGTGGGCTAACGCGATGCACTCCCCTTTTCCTTCCACCTCCTCGTCTCCTCCGGGACTCCGGGTGCTCCCATGACATAAACTGTAATTTCAATAAGGCCAACCAGCTGTTCCTAAAAGAGAGGACACTTCTGAAACCTACCAGAGCAATCAGCCTTTGTCAAGTCCTATAGCTACCGGGAACATCTTTCTGGGCCTCTTCTCTCCCCTGTCCTCTGCTATTTGCACACTCATGTTCACTGGCTTTCCAGAAGTGTGGGATGGTAAAATGTGGCAGAAATTTTTGCCAGGAAAACAAAGCCTTTTCCTGTAGAAGGACTTTCATTTCACTCATTCCCCCTCTCTCCTTGTCTTTCAGGACTTCTGAACAGCAGCCAGCATCCAAAGCATGCCATCCTGCCCTGGGAATCCCTTCCAGTTCCTCCCATGGGACTTGGGCTGAGCTGTATGGGGTGGTGGACCAGCTGCTGGGTTATTATATCTTTTCCTTTCTGCCTTCAGACTCTGCAGGCTCAGCAAAGCAAGCCATGGAAAATGCTAGATTCAGATTTTGGATGGTTCAGACCATCCATGGCATGACTCCACTTTGCATTCTGGAATAATGTCATGGCACTGCAGGCTGCGACATCCACATGCCAACCCCCTGTGGCCTGCTATTCTGTGGTTCTCCAGCAAGGAGCATCTTCCAGCTGAGACTTTGGGTTCTGTCCATGACAGAGATGCAACAGAGAGAGGACTCAACAGAAGTGGTGAGAGATCCCGGAGAAGCAACCAGCTAATTGGTCTCTATGGGTGGGATTTATCTCCATTAACTGCAGCTGCCTAAATATGGGGCATCCGGTCCACAGCAGCTCTTTAGGCTCCCTCTAAAATCAATAGGGANGGAACAGGGACTGCAGAGAGTGACTTGTTCTGAGTTTGCTGTGCAGCAAAGATGGTCTGGATTTCTCATTTTTGGAGAGGTGCTAGATAATAAGTTTAGACAAGATGCTACCTTTTGGTGGCTAAAACTGCCCAGGATGAGTCCTGTTCTTTCTAGATCCAGCCTTCATCTGTGGATGCCAATGTTAGTTTTCTTCCTGCTATCAGTTTTATCCTTGTTAGTAGCACTGATCCGATACTGGGGACAAGACTGGAGGTACCTGCCAAAATTCACCTCTTTGGTGGCAACGTATCATAACATTTCTCTTCTCTCTGCATTTGCAAAGTATGGTAATATTTCAAAATTTTTTTTTTCTCTAACTGGAGGCTTCCCACTCCAAACAGTCTAGAGAGTAAACTCAAATCACAGTGCAATGCACCATGAGCAAAGTTTTTCTTCAGCATTTGCGGACTTTTTTGGCGTTAGACTCTGTAAGAAGCCCTGCGAAATTCACTAGGACTATTCACATAGTGAAGTGTAAAATATTCTGGCAGCACAAGCTTCTAGCAAATACTTGTAAACTAGACAAAACCAAGGCTCAAGAAAAGGAAATTTCCCATTGATGCTGTTTAATAGTTAGCATGCTCTGCAGACCAGCTTCAACCCATGACAACTTGTGATCTCCTAGACATGTCCAATTAATTGCCTGCATATGGAGCAGGACATAGCGTGTACCAAGAACATCCTCTCCTATGCTATGTAGAGAAAGCCAACATTTTTTCGGGGATAAGAGAGTTTGGCTGTACCAATGTCAGCCATACCGCATCATTTACCATCAGGGCCTCAAATGTCTATATTGCTAAACTGCCACAGCGGCATCTGATTTGGTTTTGGCTCAGGCCAAGTAGAGTTTTCCCAGGCAACTCCCAGATGTGGTTTGGAGACTCATGTGGGTGAAGAACAACTTCCAGTAGGCAGTCAGCATGCGGCCACCATCTTCTGAGCACGGAAACAGAGTAATAATGGGGGTGCAGGATGTGTTGTACCAGCAGACGGCTGTGATGGAGGGCACGCAGGACCAGAGGTTGCCCCGGTACATCTCATTTACTAGTGCAGGCATAGCCACAGGCAGATCGACCTCCTCGTTCAGGCTAAGTAGAGCCAGAGGTTTCCAAACTGCTGGTGTATGTGAAGCACTTCCAAGACATGGAGGAAAATCCCGTGATGAATGTAATTTTTGCTTTCCAAGCACATGGGTTCATGCCCGGTGGCCTGGTGGGCCTTCAGTTCAGAGCCCATACATGACTTCTCTGACTAATTGGGTGCATCGATACAGCTCAGGAGCATACATAAGAGCAGCAACACAGTGACAGTAAGCCTGGAAATAACTTTCCACTGCTGCTTTCCCAATGTTTTTTGCATGGATACCCTTCACACTTGAGCAACTTTATAAGCTAAATATTCACACCTCATTGATTGCTACCTGGAAGTTTATAGGACCTGGGCAAAGCAGCTGTAATGGAGGGAAGTGTAGGAGAGCAAAGAAATGACAGCAGATGCCTCCGTGAGGTTTCATGTGCAGACTTGGACTCGGGGCACTGTCTGCCTCTGTCTCAGCCAGGAAAGCGGTTGTTCAGAATGACATCATGGGATACCCTGTTAATTTTGTCTCTAAGCGTGCTTCTAGATCAGATTTCACTTTGCAAATCTCTCACCTGTTTTTTTAAACCTGCCAAGAAGCATGAAACTAGAGTGACACCAACTTGTTTATCTCCCCCCGCCCCGTGCCACTGCACATGCATCTCACGGGAAATTCCCTGTGAAGAGTCTGGTGTTGCTTCTTCTCCCTCTTCACGCCATCACTCATGGTAGGACTATGATGTCCCCAATACCTGAGAGCAAGAGACTGCAGTGAAGAAAGGACACCCATAGTCCAACTCTCTCTCATTATCTCTAGATATATAGGTGTCCACTGGCACAGCTTGCCTGACCATGGGAAAATCCCCAGTGACCTTCATCTCACTGAAATGGAAACGTTCATAAAGCAGATGTCTGAGCTGGGTCTTGTCAGCTTGCATACCCTTCGCCTTCTGGAGTGGAGCTTTTTTCATCCTAGAGCAGAAGTGTAAAATGGGTTGGACAGATTGCATCTCAGCAGTGTCAGTATCTCTCCAGAGAACCCTGCAGTGTGTTGCTGCTATGTGGATGACTGCAGTGAAGACAGCTGAATCCTATTTGCACCTCCTTTCCCCCTCCCACCCTCTATCTTCCCTGTTTATTCAAGACATCCCAGAAAGGACAGATTTTCTAGGGTGTAATCCTCCTCGTAAGCACTTTTTTCCCCTGGCTTGTCTTGGAGCAAACCATTGGGTAGACAACGGTTGCTCCTAGAGGAGTGCATTGTGCCTCTTTGCCTCCTCAATGGCTCCAGAGGGACTCACCTCAACTGAAAAAGATGGGGTTTGTCACAGAGAGGGCTCACGCAGGGTAAGGTGAACCCCATCCTCATGATGATTTGCTTTCCTAGACTGAGGAAGGGTTGAATAAGCACACAATGCTTCTTTAGGGAAAGATCCTGCAGTGACAAAGACCAGTTAAAATAACTAAAAGAAATAAAAATAACCACCTGTAAAATCCCCCAGACCCAGCTTTCAAAGAGATGTACAATAGACCCTGAAAAGAGGACCATCAAAGTTTCCAGAAGATGCGGTTGGTTTCTCTGTGGCTCCCAAAGCATAAATTATTGTTGAGCTCTATGAAATGGTTCATACGTGTAGGGAGGGTTTGCTGCATGAAATCCCTGTGTAAGGACATGATTGATTACCTTCCAAGAGCAGCTGAACGTGGCGACAACCGCTCCTCCGCCACAAACAGGCTTTGTGTTATTTTGATTATTTGATTCCTATCCATAGGATTTCCTCTCTGAAATTCAGTTAGAGAAGTAGGACCCAGAAATGCAGAAGGAACTAGAATACAATGGTTCTAAATCTCCACTCATATTTGGGGGAAGAGCCTCAGTTATGGAACATTGCTGTGACCTCTTCTGGTCCTCCTCTGCCCATACAGAGGTGTCAATCTGCAGCCATGTAGGCTGGTCCTCTATAGAACTATTTTGGAGAAAAATGCTGCACAATGTACAAAAGCCACAGCTCTGTGTTGGCTGTTAGAGGATTTCTGTGCAGCAATGGGAATATTGCTAGGACATATTTGTGGCATTTTTGTTTCCTCTCATCTGGCAGTGACTGCAGTTCTGCCCAGCTGATGAAGGCACGTTCCCTTCAACAGTGTTTGTCTACTTCAGCAATTACTTTTAGCTGTCCGTCTCCTACGGTCTTCACCCCATTTCAAATACAGTCAAGCAATACATCTTTTCCCCTTTCTGAGATTTCCCAAATTCCAATGTCTTTTTATTTCGTACACTTAATCGTACCTTCAGTGTCTGACAGAGTGTCTGGGCAGCTCATCTTGCCTAACAGAACGTGTGGTTTCTGTTGTTAGCTACACCTAAGTTTGTTGATGCGTGAAGGGGTGATTGACTTCTTCTGTTTCCAGTTATGGACTTCCCAGCCCATGTGCTGGAACTAGCATTAGCATGTCCATGGGCTGAAGCACCTAGCTGACTCAGTGGATGACTTTTCTTCCTCTTTTTTCTTTAGGTTTCTTCCAAATCAGCTAGCTAAGCTGACTCATTTTTGATTTCATGATTGCTAGATCCAGCATGAGGAATCAGTGGGAGAAGGGGAAGGTGGAGAGAGGGATTGATACATGCTTGTATTCATGCTGCTGATTCATGGCTTTTCTTTTATGAAAACTTTGCGCCAAACAGCAGAGCTATTGGAATGGTGCAAAAGCAGAATTACAAATATATAGCTCTGTTAGACTGACTCGTATGTATGATATGGTGGTTTGCTCTTCGTGGCTCGCAAATATTTGCAGGATTGCTGATACTTGTGAAAATGTTTGTCAATGCTGTAAAGATTGTATTTAGGCATGGAAATCTGTATGTCTGTTTGCATAATTTTGCATTTATATGGAGCTGTCTCTAGACAGGTCACCAGTCCTGCTCAGTGGATTATCACTTGTACACTCAGTAGTGTACTGAACCCAGTTTCAAGTGGTCATGAAGTTCTTATTTACATGCATTAGAGAGGTGGTTCACAGTCAGAGTAGATATATGTCCTTAACTGACATCCATTCTGTGTCTTTATCTTGCTCCTATCACTTGTTCTCATCTTTTGGAAAGTTCAAAGGAAACAAAAACTCTTAGACGCATTTCTGATTGTTGTAAAGTGGTTTGGGATCTGCTTTGCCCACCATAAATTTGCACAAGATCTGCCTGTTGTTATAGCTGTAATTGTTAGCCTTCAAACAAACTGTCACTGTGAATTGAGCTATGAAAGACTGCAACTTGCATTTCAGATTCCCGTAACATCATTGTGCCATTTTAGATTTTATTGATAATAACATTATTGCTCCCATTACCTTTCAAAATGCTATCATTTGAACCCGCTCTTATTCTCTATTACCTCCAGTCCCATTAAATAGGAAAGATGCATTAAATGCGTTGGTTGATGTTTCCCTGCCATTAGCACAACTGGTGGAATCACTCCCATCCATTCCCCTCTTTCTCCCACTAGCATCGCAACAATTCAATTCTGACTACTATCAGAAACAGACTCATACAGAGGAGCACACGAAAATGGTTCCGGTTATTAGATGCAATTTAGGACATGCTGCATAGCCTTGGTGTCAAGTCAAAGTGAAATTACTTCTTTTCTGTCAGCCTCGAGGACTTCTGATGGAGTTGGCAGGGCAGCCGGTGTAAATTTGCCTCACCCTTCACCATGTGTTTGCACATTCATTTTCTTTTCCTGTGTAAAGCATTTATTTTTTGCCCTTGTATCTCCCCTGTTTTGCTCACACCCGGCACAGGTTGGAAATAATTTGGAATCAAAATGCATGGTTCATCCACAGTTTGAGCTGTCTGTGTTATATCCTTTAGATGCTTCTTAACAGCCCAACCTCTAGGTGGAAAGACTCAAAGGCAAAGCCATTGTATGGTCCCTCCATAATTGATATACCTTAAGAACACTAATTCATGGGCAAAAGTAATAAGAAAGGCAATTGTAAACATCTAAACATTACCTCCTAATAAGTGTCATTTGTTTCTCTTAGAAGACCATCATAAACATCTGTCTTCAACTGGTTGAGTCACCGTCTGGAGGTACCAGCATTGCCTCACTGAGCCTGGAGATCTGAACAAGACCATCTGATAAAAATCATCCAGGACCCACAAGAGCTAAGAAACACAGGCAAACGGTGCTTTTATCTGTTGGTCTCAATCCAGGACTACTTCAATAAAGGAAATTGTGGAGGACACAAGCACGAATACTGTGTGTGCTTATGTCCTAAAGTCTGATAATATCATTGTCATCTTCTTCACAGCATTGGACAGTCCCTTGGGTTGTGTTGGTAGCCACCACATATGGATTTGATACGTGTGTGCACAAAATTAGTTTTATCTCTTTTTCCCTCTTTCTCCCTTTTTGGAGTATTTTGAGATCACTCCATTGTATATCACAGTGTGATGTTGCCCAGTTTACAGGAACAAGGAAGCACGTGTGAAGATGTTCCTTGCAAGTGGTAATCACTTCAGCATCTAGTTCTTAGTTTTCCAGGGATCTCTCTCAGGGCTTTCACGTCTTTCCCTCCATCTTTTCTAGTGGGCTTGTATTTGTCTAGAATCATCATTTAAGCCCATTTCAAGCTTTTTTTTTTTTTTTTTAATTAAAATGCATGTTGTCCTATGCAATGATTGTGTGCTTTATTCCTTGAATTTCTGTCTGAGATTCACAGTTAATCTCTGTTTGAGTTCAGTAGAAGTGTCAAATGCTTCCATGTCATCTGTTTCTGGAAATAAATATGGGGCTTTTTTCACTCTCCTTGGCTACAAAATGGAGACTTCTGCTCCAGAAGGAAGGCTGCAATCATGAACATTGTTCACAAAGTAAAATTAAATTCATAATTTGGCACAGACATTTTCCCTAAAACCATTGCAGTGATGACAGAAATATTAACCACTCATCTGCTAACTAGCAAAATCTGCTCCAAGAAAGATAAGCTTCTTTGCTGAAGCAGTTTGAAAGGGAAGCCTTTTTTCATACAATTTAGCATCTTTTTCATGAAATTATTTGGGCTTTCTTAAAGTTTGCTTATGAATTTTAGAAGAGAGTTTAACCCCAAGTCCCCTCTTCCTCCAAATGTATTTGGACAAGTATGTTTTCATTTTCTTGTGCTGGCAGAAGACAGGGGAAAGCGTTTGTCTAGCAGAACAAGAGTTGCGTCTTTTGGTTTACATTCTTCTTGTAGGAAACCCTGTAATTTTCTTTAAAATGTTTGTAAGAAGTTCATTTTAATAGTAATCATTTAAAAAGTCAGCAGAAACAACTATGCAGCTCTTGAGAAAAATACCTGGTGCCAGAGAGAGCCTGTGTTTGAAGTCAGTGCTATGAAATGCTGGCTTGAGGGATCCTCCACGAACCTGTACTCTTGTTCCAGGCTTTCACTCCTCCTCCTCTGCACTCTGGTTTGGAAACATCAGCCCTTTGGCTGTGCTGATGTGCTGCTGGGACCACACGGTGCATCACCTCAGGGTGAAAAGACGGACTGGTCCCTGATCTGGTTTACAGCTTGGTTGTGTAATCACAACTGAGGGACATGGTGTTGACTGTCTTGGCTTTGCTTCCTCCATCTGCTGCTTCCCTTAAATTACTGTTAAATGACTGATATTTATTGCCATGGCATCATGGATGTATGTCCAGGATCTCCAGAGGCTGATTTCCACCACCAGTATTGGCCACACCGTTTCCATCATGGTTCTTTGTACTGTGACATGAAGAAGTGCCTTGTGTGAGGTGCACTCCCATGCTCTGTGAAAGGCTTGTAGAAGAGACAAGTAGCCTAAAACCCCTTGGACATCTTCCCTTTCCAAGGCCATGTTTGGGTCAGAAGAGTGCATGAACCTTTCTAATAATTTTTTTCTGCTGGAGGATGCAAAATATGGCATCCTAATGTCTGAGCTCAGAGCTTCAATGAATGGTCACACAAAGAGTTTCAACTCCTTCGTAACTCCACTCTGTGCCGTAAACCCGTCTGATCTCAGATATCACCAGTGCAGGCACCACCAGTGCTGCTCAGAGTAATTATCAGTGACTTCAAGGAGAAGCTTCTTTGTAGCACCAGGCAACGTATCTGCATCACGTTGACTTAAAGTCTTGGAATCAGAACAGGTAAATGAAATGTCATGTCAGTTTGGGCATCAACAGTCCAGATTACTCAAAGGGGGCACTGAAGCTGGGGGATGACCAGTCTTCAAACAAGCAGAGAGGGAGAAAAAGTCTAGCGGTGAAGTCCTCAAGTGTTGTTTGCCAGGACAGTGAAAAGTGACTGCGTTGCAGAAGTTGAAGGCATGTAGTGACACCACCATGCTGCTTTGATGCCACATTATTGTTACTAATGTCACTCTTTCTCTGGAACATGCAGTTAGCTTAGGAGAAAGTAGCCAAATATAACTAAAAATAACAGCTTGGTCAGATGNAGAAACNCTGCTAAAATGGAAATGATCAGTACCTCTCCCCTCTTGACAAAGGAGACCAAGTTCAGTGGCCAGAAGGATAATTTCCTCTTTACAGTCATTCAAGTTCTTGAACTCATTACAGGCAGATAGACTAATTATGGATGAGAGTGGGATTTGCATATCAGGGTTTGCTGGATCGCCTTAGGGCAGTCACTTTCTCACCCAAAAAATACACTCTGATGGTGATTCATGGGTTTGAGTCAAATAGTGACCTGTTCCTGGGGAAGAAAAAAGATGAAATAAAACAACAACAGCAACAAATAAATCAGGGAATTAATTCCTGGCAGGCAGCGTAAAGGTCTCTGTGGTTACTCATGACTTCATTCCTTGTCCCGTAGAGAGAGCTCAATCCTGTTAAGCACTGAGCTGAGTAACTTCCTATTACTTTCATGGTAATGTCACAAAAATTCTTACTTTTCTGGTATTTGAGCTGGCAGAGGAGAGGAGGGTCAATGTGTGGTACGTCTATGTTCTTAAAGATGCTTTCCAGGGGGAAAATTAAGGAGTTTATCAGATTAAAATCAGTTCACAGAATTGAATTATCTTGAATCTATGACTTGCCAAGTGCATCAGGAGTCTGGCTGGCGGGTTGGTAGAGCAGGGTCCAACTCCCCGCCCAGTAGCATGTTTTTTGAAGACACTATAGCTTCAAGAGTAGCAATCCTCAGAGACCCTGCTCAAATGCTGGATTATTATCATAGCTATGGGAAATTATATAGTATTATAGTCTGGCAAAACCTGAAAGGACTTGGTCTGTGTCTCAACGGGAAGTGGGCTTGGACTGGTCTCCAGGTTATTTTGGATGTGTGGTGGTTCGATACAGGCAGTTGCAAAGATTATATCAATGCTAGGTTTTGAGAGCAAGAAGACTGAGGCAGATTTTGCCACATTGAAACTTGGAATAAACAATCTATCAGGCTGATCCATGCAGTCCAGCCAACATTTTTTTTTCTTTGTTCTTTGACTGTGTTTTCTTATCCCATCAATCACTGAGTCAATTAATCTGTCACGGAGAGATTTTCATGGCTGTGTCTGACAAGCGATAGTCTTTGTCAAACTCTTTCATGGTTCAGCACGAACATCTGTGGAAAATATGTGGTGCTGCTGCTAAACAATGAGAAGGGCAAAACATGCATCCTCCTGAAAGCACAAATCTAGAAGGGAGTTTTGGGGTTTTAAAAGACCCTCATGGTTTCCAAATAGGTCTTGTTTCCTCCTTCTGTCTTCCTGCTGCTATTCTTTGAACGGCAGACTGAATGCAGTCTTGCTTTTGCCTGTGGGTCTAAGGAGGTGGTGGAGATCTTTCTTTTTTCTTTCCTCTTTTTTTTTTTTCTTTTTTCTTTTTTCTTTTTCCTTTGTTTTTCTTTTTTCTTCTATTTTTTTTTATATTCCATGCAGAAATCTCAACGATCTCCCACAAATTGCAATGCTGAAGAAGTATATAGCTGTGACTCTCATCAGCTGTCTGTAATAGCTGAGCTCTTTACCATTGCCCCAGCTAAAAGTCAGGTGTGCAGTCTGAATGGTTTTATTCTCCAGCCAATATAAGAAGAGAGAGGCACCTCTCTGTTTCAGGAAGCTGAAAGGGTTTGTGCCAAGTCAGGTCAAATGTTCCCTTGGCCAGGATCCTCTACGGTCTGGTCAGAAGAAGATGCCATGGCAAGATCAGAGATCAGGGCAGATGCTTTGGGACCATCTCTGAGCCTCTCCTCTCCTCCCAGCATTCTACAGCTCACATCATCCCTGAGCTGACTTGTGTCTTTGGGTTTGTCCTTGCCGGCATTGGGTGGCCAGCAGCCTGAGGGAGGGGATTCTGCCCCACTGCCCCGCTCTGCTGAGAAGCCCCCAGGAGTCCTGCGTCCAGCTCTGGAGCCCTCAGCACAGGACAGAGCTGGAGCTGTGGGAGCGGGGCCAGAGGAGGCCCCAGCAATGATGCAAGGGTTGAAACCCCTGTGCTGGGAGGAAAGGCTGGGAGAGCCGGGGCTGCTCAGCCTGGGGAAGAGAAGGCTGCGGGGAGACCTTAGAGCAGCTGCCAGTGCTTAAAGGGGGCTCATAAGAAAGATGGGGACGGGCTTTTTATCAGGGTCTGTAGCAATAGGACAAGGGGCAACGGTTTTAAGCTAAAAGAGGGTGGATTTAGACTCGATATAAGGCAGAAATTTTTTACGATGAGGGAGGTGAAACCCTGGCACAGGTGGCCTAGAGAGGTGGTTGATGCGTCGTCCCTGGAAACATTGCAGGCCAGGGTGGATGGAGGTCTGAGCAACCTGATCCACTTGAAATGTCCCTGTTCCTTGCAGGGCGGTTGGACTAGATGGCCTTTGAGGGTCCCTTCCAACAAAAACCGTTCAATGATTTTATGATTCTATGATTCTGGCTGTCAAATGTCTTTGAGATGACTCACCCTGTGGAAGACTTCTCCTGACTGTGGAGGGGGCTGATGTGGACGGGTAGCTTAGTTAACAAGCCCAAGACGAGACCCTTCCCACCTAACATTACATTCAGTAGGCACTTCTTTTAGATTTATCATGAGGTGATCTTTGTCTGAGAAGCGCTTCTGCTATTTACTGACCAGAAAGTGAGTTTAAACAAGGTCAGCTGGAAGCATCTACATTTTGAAAATCTCCCCTTGACTACAGTGGTTTCACCCTTAATATTTAGATAACTGAAGTTACTTAAACTCAGCCAAAGGAGAAAGAAGAATCTTTCTGTCACTCCAATCTTCAAAAAGGGCAAGAAGGAGGACCCAGGGAACTACAGGCCGGTCAACCTCACCTCCATCCCGGGAAAGGTGATGGAGCAGCTTATCC
>Ga0065711_1008559_pt1 | contig 18174 bp, 11 predicted proteins | sample Hoacrofraction12_FD_59098 | JGI IMG/M metagenome (GOLD analysis project Ga0065711, IMG submission 59098) | Hoatzin crop microbial communities from Cojedes, Venezuela - Epithelial fraction 12 v2 (version 2) | ecosystem: Host-associated > Birds > Digestive system > Esophagus > Crop | place... | reverse complement strand
CAAGTCTGACATAATACTTGCTTATCAGGAAAAGGAACTTGCAGCTCTTTTCAACTGATGACGATTTTCTTTAGCTTTCAGATCCCTGTGTTGAGAACTAAAAGGAAAGAACTGTAATTCCAGATACACTGTTGATGAATTTCATTAATAGCTCTCAATTTTCAAAACAAACTGGAATGCTGTTGTTGCCGTTGGAAGTATCTACTATGTATGTTTTAATAAAATATCACAGATTGAAGGACTGTTATTAATAAGACAACATTTTCAAAGCACAATTACATTTAATGCAAATATGTTATTGCTTTTACTTTGGGGTTTTTTGGTCTGGGTGGTTTTGTTTGGAGAGCAACAGCACTCAAGGTTTTTTCTTTTCTCCAAGCAATTAATTTATTCCAAAAAATGTTTTGTCTCTGCCATAATTTTTTAGAATTTAAAGAGGAGTACAGCAGAGCTTTGTCTGCTTTGAGGGGAGAGTTGCCTTTGTAACTAGCCTTGTTTGAACAGTAAAGCAGAATTATGTAATGTTACTAAGCACAGCCTTGTGACGTAGATTTTAATTTGCTTCCCCCCCCCTAGATTTTGCAACTGTTTGCCAAGAATGCACGGATTTCCATTTTCCTGGAATTCAAGAACAGCTTGAAATTGTCCAGAAGGTCGTACTTAAGGCCAGAGCACATCGTAGCAGTAAGTCGAAAAGACGTCATGGTCAGTGACAACCAAAATTACTTTCCTTGAAATAGAATAGTGGTCAGCTGAATGTTTATGATTATGGGAAAGTTAATTTCACTCTTCCTCAGTTACCTGATCTATGAAATGGAATGTTCTAGCTTATCGATAAACTGTGAGAAGTCTGGATTAAATTCTCTCGTCACAGACAGCATGTTCACATGATGTCTCTGCTGCTGTAACAGACATACCTTACCGGAAAACAGAAAAAACTTCAAGTCCTTAGGTTCTGATCACACTGTAACAGCATGGGAAGTGTATGGGGCCATTGTGTTTTCCTCTGCAGTTTAAACTGCCTGTAGCAACACAGTCTTTGTGACCTGACTTTTTTATATCTGTTTAAATATAAAGCTTTAAATATTGCAGAACAGGAGTTACGACTTTCTCCCTTATGAGTGAACACTGAAAACTGAATAATCATAGAATGCTTTGGGTTGGAAGGGGCCTTTAGAGGTCATTGCGCCCAACCCCCCTGCAGTGAGCAGGGATATCTTCAACTAGACCAGGTTGCTCAGAGCCGCATCGAGCCTGACCTTGAATGTTTCCAGGGATGGGGCCTCCACTACCTCTCTGGGCAATCTGGCCCAGTGTTTCACCACCCTCGTCATAAAAAAATTTCTTCCTTATATCTAGTCTAAATCTACCCTCCCTTAGTTTAAAGCTCCTTGTCCTATCGCAACAAGCCCTGCTGAAAATACTTTCCCCATCTTTCCTATGGGTGCTTTTCAGGTACTGGCAGGCTGCTGTAAGGTCTCCCTGCAGCCTTCTCTTCTCCAGGCTGAACAGCCCCAACTCTCTCAGCCTGTCCTCATAGGAGAGGTGCTCCAGCCCTCGGATCATTTTTGTCCTCTGGACCCAGTCCCACAGGTCCACGCTCCAAAGCTGGATGCAGGACTCCAGGTGGGGTCTCACCAGAGAGGGCAGAATCACCTCCCTCGACCTGCTGGCCATGCTTCTCTTGATGCAGCCCAGGATATGGTTGGCCTTCTGGGCTGCAAGCGCACACTGGTGGCTCATGTCCAGCTTTTCATCCACCAGTACCCCCAAGTCCTCCTCAGGGTTGCTCTCAATCCCCTCATCCCCCAGCCTGTATTTATAGCGGGGGTTACCCTGACCCAAGTGCAGGACCTTGCGCTTGACCTGGTTGAACCTCATGATGTTCACACAGGCCCACTTCTCAAGCTTGTCCAGGTCCCTCTGGATGGCATGCTGGCCTTCTGGTGTGTCAGCTGCACCACTCAGCTTGGCGTCGACTGCAGACTTGCTGAGGGTGCACTCGATCTCGCTGTCTGTGTCACTGATGAAAATGTTAAACCGCACCAGTCCCAGTATGGACCCCTGAGGGACACCACTCATCATCAGCGTCCACTTGGACATTGAGCCATTGACTACTACCCTCTGGCTGCAACCTTCCAACCAATTCCTTAGCCACCGAACAGTCCACCCATCAAATCCATATCTCTCCAATTTAGAGAGAAGCATGTTGTGAGGGACTGTGTCGAAGGCTTTACAGAAGCCCAGATAGATCATGTCCATAGCTCCTCCCTTGTCCACTGATCTAGTCACGCCATCATAGAAAGCCACTAGGTTGGTCAGGCAGGACTTGCCCTTGGTGAAGCCATGCTGGCTGTCGTGAATCACTTCCCTGTCCTCCATGTGCCTTAGCATAGCTTCTAGGAGGATTTGCTCCATGATCTTCCCAGGCACGGAGTGAATTAACTAAATGTGTATACATTTTAGTGCTGACCAAATCTCTGTGAATGGTTTACTTTGCAGTTATATGTACAAATGGCTGTGAAATTTTCTGACCACATGGAGTTAAGGCCCTACTTGTACATCACAAAACTGTTTTTCTTGCAGAGAACTACTTATGTGGTTTAAATATGTCAGTAACATGAATAGATTCATAAGAGTACGTAGAGAAACAAGTTTTCTTAGGAACCTGTGTATTGCTATAGTCTTAGGAAAATACTGAAAGCTGGTTTTATACTGCTGATTTATGTAAATCTCTGATTTTTTTTCTTGCAATACTAGGAATAAAGTTGTTTTAAATAGTTACATTGTTTAAAAAGCAATAGCAAGTAACTATGTAGTTGTGGGGGCCATTTGGAAAGTTTAGTATTATGTTTGAGAATACTGTGTTTTCTTTTGTTCAGATGAAGAGGTATCATAGGATGATTAAACAAGAAAGCCAATGATTTGAGATAGGATTCTGTTCAGTGTCTACTGAAGACAGCAAAAACACTTCCTGTCCATCCCCACTGCTTTTTGGGGACTTCGTGGTAACTTTATGGTAAAAATTCAGGCCAGATATTATCTCAGTACATCAAACATTCATGCCAAAGCATAATTAATAGATGATATGTTTAATATTTGTGCTATGTATTTATATACAGAAAACAAAAGTAGTGGAAGTGAAGATAAATTAAAGAATATCGAGCGAAACCAGTCAAATATTTTGCCGGGTGAGTTCTGTGGCATTTTCCTACTCTTCTTAAAGCAAATTGTATTTTATAGATGCACATTTTTAGCTCTAAAGTCAGAACATAAATTATAAACTAAACCCAAGTTGACCTCAATCAGAGGAGAAGGATGTTCTTGTGGCTAAGGCAGAGAACTGGGTGTCAGGACATCTGGTTTCTATTCCCAGCTTTGCCACTGCATCATGTGACTTGGGGCAAATCACTTAACTTCTCTATGCCCAAAATTTCTTTTCCCAATTTGAGGGTGAAAAAAAGATCTCTGAGCGTCTTGGGAAAAGGTGAAACTTAAATACTAGCAACTAATTTTGTTTTTGAAAATAGTTATATATCTGTCACGGTTGTGATCAAATATTTTAAAATGTATTTTTTAACTTTGAGAATGTACAAATCCATTCCTCTCAAAGAGGAAGTGTCTTCTGTATATATTACAATTTTTAGGAAGGAAAGCTTCTGCGGAATTTNAATATTAATACACAGTTGGAGGGGGAAGGAGTTAAATGAATACAACCCTTGGTTGGGTAAGAGGGCTTCTTAAAATTGCTTTGATGAGTGTCTTAGATCTTGTTAGTGTAAGTGAATTTTAAATCAGCTGGGTCCTTAACAGATAAATTCAAGTGAATCTTGCTGCGGTGGTTTGTGTATTATTACTCCGAGGTGGTTATTGCTGGGGATTACTATGTCCTTAGCAGTCATGCAGGAACAAGTACGTACTTGTTCTTCAGCTGTCCCAGTACAAAGGTGGTATCTTAACTTTAATGACCAGTGAAAATAGGTTTGAGGAAAGATGTTTATCTGTTGACTGAAACAGTAGGGCTGTGGCATACCTGCTTTTCTGTTGGCTGTAGTGTAGACTTTTGATCTCCAGCAGAAAGGTAAGATGAAGAGACCTGCGTTACACTGCCCCTTACTCTTTCTCTACCTTTGATAAATGAATACCAAGTCTAAAAATACCCCCAACAAGATGTCTTGGTAATTTTTTGGAAACAACTCGTACTATGAATTAGTTTAAATTCTGATGATCATTGATACCTTTGTCTTCCAGTACATGTCTCGGCTGTTGTGTAACCCCCTATAGATTTTTCCACAGACCTTTTGCATCCTTTATTTTAACCCATCCATTTTTGGTATTTCCGCCTCCCACATCTGTCTGCAATTCAGTGCTTACATTATGTATTTTGAGTATTACAGCTCCGCTGTGTTTGTTTTTCTGTTTCATGCTATATATAGATCATATCCGCCTGTACTGGCACTGTTATGTCTTATTACACCAGGTGTCCGCGATGCCAGTGGAATCCATCAAAGCAGGGAAGTGAGTGTAGGATGCATGTAAAACAATGATATTCCAAGAGATTTTAGATCAGTTGGTTTCTAACTTTTTTTTTAGTCTGCTTCTGTATGTGTTCAGATCTCTGTTGTATATTTGTGTTTGCCTTTTGTCTTAACTGAGCCTATCCTTACATTGCCTAACAGTTGTATTTCAGTACAGATCACCACCGTGATATCTTGCCTTCTTGGTTTTTATTACTCTGTAGGGGAGTTCTACATCACACGCCATTCAAATCTTTCTGAAATTCATGTTGCTTTTCACCTCTGTGTGGATGATAATGTAAGATCCGGTAACGTAACTGCTCGGGATCCTGCAATCATGGGACTCAGAAACATTCTCAAAGTTTGCTGCACACACGACATTACTACCATTAGTATTCCTCTCCTGTTGGTGCACGATATGTCAGAAGTAAGTAAATGTGAAAATTTTGTTTGGTTTTGTCTTCTAGGATGCAACAAAAGTGTTTTTTCCCAAGGGTGTGTTTCATGCTGGTTTAAATCAAGTGGGACAGTTTATCCGTGTCACACACTCCTGCCATATCATTGTGCTGGCACTCATCTATAGCGTGACCCAAGTTAAGGAACTGAAACAGTTAGAAACATTTCAGCCAGCTGAATCACTTTGTTTTTTTTATTCCCACCCCACATTTCAGACACTTCACATCCTTGATCCAAATCATGGCACGGTTGCACAAGTATGAATGAAAGATGGGACTACATGCCTGGCAGTCTTCTGGCAACAGCTCTTGCTTAGAAACTATATCTTCAGAGTCGCTGATATGATAGTGATACCAGATCCGCAGTTTTACTTGTTGCTAGTTATAAAACCTTAAAACTAAGTTTTATAAGCAGTAGAACTAGCAAAACTTGGCTTAAAGTTCTGTATCTCTGAACACCACCTCAGCCCTACACAGCAGCAGCCAAATTTCATCTTTGCTCTGAACTGTCTCCTTCTTCACTGCCTGATCACTTGCATCCTTAATTTTGGTCGCTGCTTCTTCTCTACGTCCCCCAAATACCAGCTGGGCAAGAAGCAGCATATTGCTGAGGCTCTATGTAGATACAAGTGTGCTTATTTATTGCGCTGAGCGTTTGTGTTCTCTTCTCCAGAGAGACACTAATGTGTGGAACTTGTCTCTTACTCAACTGTAACTTTTCGCAGTGCATAGTAATTTAACACCATTGATCACCTCTTTCCTCTGTTACATCTGGCTCACAGGATCCTAGCAGAGGGGAGAAGGGGGTAGGGAGGTAGGGGGGAGAAGGAGTGGACAGGCCATATGCCTCAACTCCTTAGGGGGTGAAAAGTCTAGAAACTTAAAGAAATGAGAAAAATAGGATAATGCTGCCATTACTGATACCCTTGCATGGTTTATTATAGTCTGTTATGGGTTTTTTAAAGAACCCTTAGATTTTTTGCTTGTAAATTTCGATACTGCCTTTCCTTTGAAAGTGCCTGACTCACAACAAGGTAAAGGTTCACCAGTGGATTACCTTTATCAGTGACTTTTTTTTTTTAACAGAATTTGATTGGAACTTAGTGTAGAAGTGCCCTCCTTTGCAAGATCAGGGCGTACTATTGTGACAGTGCCAGCAATGTAAAAGTTAAAAATGTCCAGTAATGAAGCTTCTAAAGGTTATACTTTCATACGTAAAAGTAGACTTTTAAGAACAGATTATGTTGTTTCTGAAATTGTTCATCTGTGGTATCAAGACCTTTATTGGGGCACAAATGCAAGTAATCAACTTGCAGGACAGCAGCCTGGGTTACTCATGGGACCTGGTTACTGTGCTTCATGAAGTTAAGGACTTTTTTTTCTTAATCAAGTTGACATCTGACTATATTACTTTTTTTTTCTTTAAACCTTGTTAGTTTTAGCTTTTATTTGCATATCTGCATTTTAAAATACAAACAAAGCACAAGACGAAATGTTCAATGTACTTTGAGTGTGTGTTGTTGCTTGGATGTGTGAAATTGAAGAATTATCTTCTTGTCTAGTGCTGGATTCTTAAAAGGTCCGAGTAAAACAATTTACCTTTTATATTAAGGTTTCAGTTGTTGCAGAGTAAGCGAAAGTGACCTGTAGGATAAGTGTATGTTTAGCGAAAACTGCATGGTGTGAATTGCATTAGCAGCATTGCTTATTACAGTGCTTTGCAGCAGGCTGACCTAATTTGAAACACGCACACATGTAACTTGTTGTTAAGGGAAAAGTGAATAATAACAGATTTCTGAAAGTTAACCTGAACTTGGTGCCTTCAGTAGCCCCAGTTTTGAATCTGCATTTACCACCTACATAAAAACATTTTTGTAAAGTGGTTAACCAGGAGCACAGCTGCAGAGATGTTTGCATGCTTCGCTGTGACAGGCATTCATCATGAGTTTTCTCTGTGCTTTTCTCAAAGGTTTTCTTCTTTTATGGATGGAAGAGTGGTGTTTACAACCTCGCAGAAGTAATGAGTGTATTGATCTCAATGAAGCCATTGCATTTCATTATTATTGGACCTTCATATAAAGCTATTTTTTTTCTGTGAAAAAGAATTAGGAATTCTGCTTTCCTTAGTTTTTCTTCTGACGAGAACAACAAAACCAGATTTCTCTGTTCTGATCATTAAGTTAAACAAAGCCAAGAAACTGGGTTTGATACTTGAGAAAGACAAAAGCAGACAAGTTCAAATTCAGGACAACTGGGGCATTACTGTCTGCTCACTGTTCTGAATCTAATATAAACTGGGGAGTGAAATGGCTCTAACAGCGTGGCATCGCTAAAAATGCTAGAGCTGACACACTTCCTTGGCAGTTGCAACATAGGAGCCATTGCTGCTGTCCGCACAGCAACACTGAGAAAGATGTGACTCTTCAGGGATCTCGGGCTGCTGCCTCTATTACCATAAGTTAAGACACAAATATTTTGGAAAAAAGTGGAAATGAAGGGAGTATAAGCAGTGTAACAGATGTTTATGAACATGGTTTATGTATATAGAGAGATTATTGATGGGTGTGTTAACCTCAAATATTTCTCGAGTTTCCTGCCTTTAAATGTGTAGCTGCTCACACGCTGTTCAGGATTTGCAGAGATATACTTGGAGTAAACATCTTGCTAATTCTTAACTTAGCAAAATTAGCCATGGAAATTTGGTTTGAAGTCTTTGTCCCACAAGACATTTGTGGACTTTAATGTTTTCATTACCTGGTTACAGCATTGTTCTGCGAAGGCACAAGCCGTTTACTTTATAACCGTTTACTTTATAAAAAACAGCAGCCCCATGTAGTGAGTCTGCCACAGGTTTGCTAGAATGAAAAGGTGTCCAGCATATCTTTCTAATCAGTGAAGTTGGCCTTTTTTATTTTTTTTTTTTGTAAGTAAGCAGGATAAATCTTAATTTGAGAAGAAATCATGGCTTCCTAAAAAGGAGCGAGGTGTGGTCTCTGCTAGTAAACAAAACCAAAAGTCCCTGGTGGTTTTTTACTTGCTTGAAATGCTGTTAACCAAAGCTCACTGTAGGGGATGGTGTATTTGCTTTCTTTCCTATCCCCTAGCACTGTATTTTGAATTGGTACTTAGCCAATCCTTCATCATTTCCACAAGTGTTGTTTAGTTTGCATATAGAGAAAAATCCTGATAACAAGGCAAAATCATGAGAACTTGGGTTGTTAAAGATGGATTAGAACTGAATCGCTACTCTGTCATTTTCAGTTCTTGTGGCTTGCATGCAGTGACATTGTGGATTCAACCTGTTATTTCCCTGAGCGCCCACAAGATTTAACATCTATGTTCCTCTGAAATAGTCCAAGGGATAGTGTCATATCCTGCTGTTTCGATCAGTCCTTGTAAGGCTTAGTTCCCGTTATTGATTACGCAAGGTACTCCTGAGTTGCCTTCAGAGCAACAGGACCTTTCTTTTTAGACACTTGTTTTTTACTTAAGCCAAAACAGTGATCAAAACTGATAATGGGCGCCTATGATACTTGTGACCCAAAGCACACACAGGCAGATGAATTATAACAAATATCAAGTATTTCTTCCAGAAAGCTTACAAATTAAAAAAAAAATGTTGTCCAGCATTGTTCTGTCTGATTAATGTGTTATATACCCTGAAAGCAGTGTCTGTTGATGCAGTGAAATTACATCCTGATAAGTCATTTCTAGCTTATGCTGGTTTTAACGTATTGTGTATTTTGGGGGTGACAGGAGATACTGCTGCTTAAGTAGGAACTTTGGCTTTCAGTAGTTGTTTAATGCAGCCACGTTCAGTATAGTGTTTTGGTGTTATCAGCTGGCATTCTTAGGTAACCTTGCTTCTCAAATAACTCTTTTTAAATCCTGAAATTAAGCTCTTTTAAAATGACAGACTGCACAGTATTTGGCATTGCAAAATAAAGGCTGGCTTTACTGGGTAGAAAATTATGCAAAGTGTAAATTTGGAAAGGTACATAGAGTGAGAAATTTGTTTCCATGTCTATATTGCTGTATTCAGACTAGAAAGTGCCCGTTTTGATGTTGAAGAGTACATCAGAACAATAGGTACTATTTTCTTTCTGCCAGTTGTTTACAGTGACAGTCATTCTGTCACTGACTAGGAATATTCATCTTGATACAATTCATTTTGTAGCATACAGCCAAAGAATGTTTAATGTACTAAAGCATTTAAACTGTTACTTAAATTATTTAGATCAGTGCTTGTGGTTGTGTGTTAAGATATCTTAAAGCAGTGTGGTTTTCATATCCCATCTTGGTATTTAACTTTGGGTAAGAGTTTGCTATCTGTTTATATCTAAAACTCCTCCATCAGATGAAGATCGATTTTGTTTGTTTGAACTCTCAACATAAATGCGTCTTTAGGGGAGAAGGGCTTCTTCCAGTTCTGATATTAGAGAGCAGGTTTTTGCTGAAGGCGGTGGATGTGCCAGTTAACCTTAACCAGAATCACCAAGAACAGCTACGAATCATCAGTTACTGCTGCTAAGATGTGGTCGGGAGCCTGTCTTTGGCTAGCTGAAGCACGAATCTGACAGTTATCCATTGGATAGTATAGATTTTTCTGAAGTTCCACAGAGGAATTAAATAATTTTCCAATTACATTAATAGGATTGTCAATAATATTTTTATTTGACATCTCAGTTTAAAAATTATAGGTTGTTCTGACACTGGGCTCTGCTACCAATAAGCAGTTGCAGTTCTCTTATGGTCACCTATCGGGTATCTACCACCTGCCTAGAGTACTCGGAAAAACTGATTCCCTCTTCATGGCCTGTAATGCTGCTTGAATACCTGATGGGAAAATGTGATTCTATGGCAAAAATGTATTATTTTTAATAATTTCTCTGCCACTCTTGTTGGTTAGATCCATTGGGTATTGAGGCTTTTCTTTTATTAATTTTTAGGAAATGACCATTCCATGGTGCTTGAAGAGGGCAGAGCTTGTGTTCAAGTGCGTCAAAGGTAGGTTAGTGAATCAGCTGGAGTTTTTTGTGTTACATTTGGTGACATCCAACCTTAACTCAGGCTGTATATTTTCCCCCCAAAAGAGATGTTTGTCAATAATTTATCATTTGTTAAAACATACACTTATATTGTCTCTTTAAAATTATTAATTGTCTTACCAGGAAATAGTCTCAGACACTTAGAAGGGAGACTAAAAATGTTTCAAAAGTATCTTTACAACTTAAGACGTAGACAGTAGAAGAAAAAGCCCTTACTGCTGCTTTCAGCAATCTCTGAAGGAGGTCAAGAGCTGGCGATTCTCTGCGGTATAATTTCCAGTGTCTGTTGTATTTTGATTGCCTCAAACAGTGAGGACTCCCCACATTTTTCCAAGAGTAGTTTATACGCTAATTCATCTCTTTGCTGGAAAGTCCTCGTGACTCAGCTTGGTTTTCTGTCTTTCCAAGTGGTATTATTTACTGCATTCTTGTGTGTTGCACTTAAATACTTTAAGCAGTCATTTAGAGTATTTAAAATGTTAGTAACGTTAATGTTCCTTCTACCACCTACTCAAGGAACCTCTTCCTAGTGTGACCTTTAGTAATTCACAATGGTATATCATTCACATAGCCACTTTCATTAAACAAGTATTTTTCTGAGTATCTTTATTTGCCACTAGTGTGTTCCTGTGAACCTTGTAGTTCATTTGTAAGGAAATGCTAACATAAAAATGCAGTATTGTAACTTGAGCAATAAAGGAGTACTGAGCTTTTTTCATATAAGTCAGTCCAGGTAGTTTGTGTTGCTGCCAGGTTGTCAGTGTACTTTTGGCAACAGGCTTGTGCTTATTCATGTGGATGTGATCACATCAGAGCTGAAGGAAAGAGCTCTTTCTTAATGGAAGCAAGACGCTGAAAGAACTGATAACACACACGTGGAGAAACCTCTTGTTTCTTCTGGCTAGAACAGTAGGACTGGTTATTCTGCTCTTCAAGGGTTTATTGATTTTCTCCTTAACTCCTCATTAGATTTTTCAGTTGGAGCGGATTTCAGTCAGGAGATTGGCCATGTCTGATTTAAATGTGACTAATGACATGCCTAGTTAAGGCAGGTAAAATCCTAATTGTATGTGAAAATTCCCTCACTGCTTGATAACGATGTCATTGACAGGGAAGATTGCATAAGTAATGCATATAATATGAATGCTTCTTTTTAGGTTTCATGATGGAAATGGCCTCGTGGGATGGAGGAATTTCTCGGACAGTACAATTCTTGGTACCACAGGTAGGTTAAGCCAAGTTCATGTCAAATGTAGGAGACCATTGGAATGAGAAGTTAAATGTCAGCAGATCTAGGTTTGATTTCTTTGCTATACCATGCTCTCTTTGTGTGAGCTTAAATTAATCACTGTGGGTTTGGTCCCTTGGCTATAAAACAGGAATAAGAGGGGTTTGTATTTTTGGATATCCTGTAGTATCTTCCGAGGATGCTAAAATTTCAGTCTGGGAAGTTCATCTTTACAAGCGGTGAATACATCACCTTTGAAAAAAAGATACATTTTTTGCTGTTATTTACTCTGAAGAGATGGGCTAACCTGGCATTATGTAAGTTTAGGCGCTTATCAGTCATATTGTCTGACAGTAGGCACTGAATTCAGCCATGCTTCCACAGAGTCATTAATTACTCTACGTATTTGAAGTTAATTGTAATTAAGATTCTGAAATTATTTAATTTGGAGTTCTAGCTGATCTTCAGAAACAGAAAGTTTCCCAACGATGGCCAGCACTAAGCTTTATTTGTTCTAAAAAGTGCTATTGGAAGTAATATAAAAATCAGTTATATTAGGAATGATACAACACGTATTTCTCGACAAAGTAGTGAATAACTGAGCAAGAAGGAATCCAAGAACAAACTTGGTAGTGAAGTTGAACCTAATTCTGGAATTCAGAGAGCGAGAGTCCTGTAGATAACAAACAGCACTTTCCTGCTTATGGTAGACAGAAATAATCAATTACTGGAACAAGAAATCTACTGGAAACGGATATGTCACATAAATATACAAACAGTATTTTTAGGTCTATTTTTTCTTTTTGATTGAATTAAACAGAATTATAACGCATAGTTTGAAAATGATCTTCATGGTCTTCTGAAAAACAGCAGTTCTCTTAAATGTCAAGAAACAAAGTTTAGAGAGACTTAATTCTTCCAAACCACAGCAAAAAGCCAAAACTTACTGGTGTATTTTTTTTAATTATTATTTTCCAGACAATTTCTGAGGAAATGTTTTACCAACTGAGTAATATGCTTCCGCAAATCTTCAGAGTGTCCTCTACATTGACTCTGACCTCTAAGCACTGAATTTTGTGCAGCAGTAAGATGTATCCTGTTGACAAAGGATGAGATTACAGAGATTCTGGAATGAAATGTCTCTTTCCTGAGGGATGATGACCCTGAAGTGGTATCTGTTGCGATTTCGAGAATCATGTCATCATAATAAAAGATAAACGCTGTCAGTACTTGGGTGTTAACAGCTGATTTTTGCCTCTTACTTTGTTTCAGCAGAGTATTAATGTTGAATTCCTCACCTTTATCTGAAAGATGTTCAGTGCAACTTACTGTACATAATCTACAGAGTCATTCTCATACTTAAGTAGTAGGAAGAAGAGCTTATGGTAGGAATAGGATCCTCTGGGTGGGCTTCAGGTTGTTGAGTTTTAAAAACGTTTTCTGAATTTGCTCAATGGTATTTAAAAGATATGAACAATGTCAGGTGTCTCCTTAGAATAACTTCGACCTAATAAGTCACAGTTGTCTTTCCAAGGTCACAATGACCACAAAACAAAATGTATTACTGCCTCGTTCTACCATTTTACTGTTACAAAATGAAAGACATGAGACAAGCATTTAAGCTGCTGCATTTTGTAAATCACAGAAGTGTTTAAAAAAATCAAAATACCTGTGACAATAATTAGAATTTTTAATTATTATTTATCTTCTTTCAGTATGTTAACTTTTTGCTTTATTTCAAGATTTCACATTGAAAAGTCTGTCACATGAACAGTTTAATAAGAACACTATAGTGTTCTGGACTCTGTTGTACAGGTATATTTTGCTGCTTATTAATTATTAATGTTTTATGACCAAACAATCTAATCAGAAATGCCAGAGAGACAGCTCAAGAGGTAACTATGAAATTTCTTGGCCTCTGCCTCCCCGTGATGGGGGGCAGAGGGGAGACTGGGGACTGCTTTTCCCCTGTCTTGGACCGTCAAGCTTTTTGCCCTCAGCTGTGGACCCAGGCAGCTGGCAGCAGCCCTGCAGTGGGGAGACTGGCCACAGGAAAGCAAGCCGTGTCTGAAACCGGGGTGCTCGGGGTTGCCGGAAAAGTTGGGCTCGCAGTGAAGCAGCTGGGGTGGTGAGGGTCCCAGGTAGCTTGCTGAAGTCTGCAGTTCTGTTACGTAGGAAGCACGGGCATCCTGGCAGAGCTGGCTTTGAGTCTGAAATATCTTTCTGCGTATTGCTGAAATTCTGCTCTTGAAAACTAGAGACCCTGGAGGCCAACTAAAAACCAAATTATTTTCTGTTTTCAGTGTAATTTTTTTTTTAAATGATTTTTATTATCATTTAGTTTGATAAATGTGAAGATTGCAAAGCTCCGTTCTGGGGAAACTGTGCGATTTAAAATTCTCACAGAGAATCAAAGCAATATTAATCAGTTCATAACATTTATAAAGTCGCCATGTAATTAACGAACTCTTAGCTTAGTATTTTTACTGAGTCCTGCATGCTGTACAGAAGCCATGTAAGTGACCCAGCAAACATCTACTGCTGAACTGTCAAATGCTTTCTTTTCCTCTGCCAGCAACTTCTTTAGAAGAATCATGCAAGTAATGTGACCTAATTTGGTGTTCTAGAAAAGAAGGATGTAAATTCGTCTAGAAGGAACTGGATTAATCCTGTTAAGAGCTCGTTTTACATTGGTGGCCTTAAGCTGAAATTGAACTCTGGTCCCAGAAAAGCAAGTGCTCTAACCACCATTCTGTTTGTGAAAGGTGCAGTAGCAGAAGTATTGCTTTTTATAAGTTGTGAGGCTTATCTGGGTTGTGAAAAAGGTCTGTGTTACGTACTTGGTACTTTTACTTTTTTTTTCTTCAGTCAGTACATCTACCAACAAGTAACCGGTGGAACACCAAAAATCCTTGAGCAAATCACCTTGCTTATACTTTTAGACTCTTCGCTAATAAAAACTATGCCTGAATTCTCATGTTACTTGGCCAAAACAGGAAGACACCATTTAATTTAGTACCACTTGTGTAAAACTATCGGTAATTTTTAAGAAGAGAATTAAGCTTTTTGCCTTTCATTTTTTGAATCTGTATTTTCAGCCCTCAGCAGATTACATATAAATTTTTCACCATTGGTCTTTGATACTGAAAAGAACAAAGAAGCTCTAATGGTGAGGTTTTGGAAAATCAAAGTGGTAGGAATGGCATGGGAAAACTATTAGTTCCACTTAAAATTGTACTGAAGCCTGGCCCTTGTAAATGCTGATTAGGCCTGCCAAACTGAATCTTTGTCTAAGGGACTCTTGATACAACATCTCTTATTCCCATTTCCCATATCTATTCCCAAGGAAGCAGTGCTAACAGCAGTTTTTTAGCTGCCTTCATCGGAAAACAGAATATAGAGATGAGATGACCTAAACTGTACTTTCTGTTTGATCTGTACCTGGCAACTGTACAGAACGGTAGCGTACAGACTGCAATTTATGGAGTAAAGCCACGTGAGAAATCCTGTTTGGGTCATGAGAAGCTATTTGAGATTAAGAGGAAAATGACTCAATAGGCATGAGGTTTTCTATTTGTATATGCAGTGCAGCATTCCTTAGAAGGATGACAGTATTTAATGCCTTGAAAATGTTGTGTAAAAATTCTACATGTAGCTTGCATTGAATAAATTGTTCTTGCCACTAAGAGAAATGAGGAACGAATGCCACTGTTCAGCTCTTTTAACCTGCTCACGGTGACCAATATAAACTGCTGGTGCCCTTCGCAGAATCTGAAATGAGGTTATTAGAAGAAAAAGGAGTTGTAGCATCTTGGTTTGTCGAGGATGTTTCAGCCTGTTGTCTGGAGCTGTATGATCTGCATCTGTTTGCTTACATGGTGGCTGACGACAGACAGGAGGAGAGGAATGCAGAAAGGTGCCCTCACGGGACTACTTTTGCCCTGCTGTAATTCCTGAAATTTCACTGCTAATAATAGTCACTGCCTGGAGAGGTAAGAATCGCATCTGAGATCTTTCCCTCTGCAATAGTTCACTCTGGATAACAGAATCTAAGTTAATGAAGCAGAACAGAAAGATACTATTTTGTAACTTTTCCTGTTGTATGAGAGATGAGTGAAGCCACAGATGGTGATAATGGAGAACGGATGTAATTTAAAGGAGGAAATTATGACTTAAGATTATGAGTTTTAACCCAGTTCTGTTCTTTCTGTGACCTTAAAGGTTGATAAATTCATTTGATCTGTACCTCATTTTCCCCTCATTAGAGGAAAGTTTAATTTATGCTTGTGTAGTATTTTGAGCACTAGTCTTGCACGGCCTATTTGCTCTTGTTTCTTGCCTGTACTATATCCAAAAATACGGTGCTGTTCCCTGGTATTCACACCAGGTCAGAAGTGTAGAGATGCCTGTCCTCTTCTTGTGTCTTTGCCTCCTGTCAGGACAGACCATCAGTGCTGCACAAAAATAAATCTATTGCTTCATGCTGTATACTGGATGTGGTAGAAATCAGTAGCAACCGCAGAACTGTGGTCCCATGGGACCACAGAATTAAAAGAGTATATTATTATGCACAAGTTCAAGCAACCTCATTTCTGTTGTGTAAGTTCAAGGCCTTGACTTTATGCTGTAACAGTGTTTAAACACTAAATTGTAATCTTACCCTGAAGTGCAGGAGCAACTGGAGCAAAGCAAACACACTTCACAAGGATCAGAGCCCAGAGACCAGCCACAACGGTCATTAGAAGCAAGATACCGATGAACCGAGTACCCTTGTAAAACTTCCTGCACTTGAGGGAAAGAGGAGACTACCTCCAAAGACAGGATGGCATTCTGCACATGAAGGAGTCACAGAATCACAGAATGTTCAGGGTTGGAAGGGACCTCTGTGGGTCACCCAGTCCAACCCTCCTGCCGAAGCAGGGTCACCTACAGCAGGCTCCACAGGACCTTGTCCAGGCAGGTCTTGAATATCTCCAGAGAAGGAGTCTCCACANCCTCCCTGGGCAGCCTGTTCCAGTGCTAAGTCCTTGGAAGAGCTTAAGCTGTTTGTTAGCAAAATTTCTTTGGAAAGCTGGACTAAACCCAGAAGGCACAGAAGTTGAGCAGTCACAGGCAGCATGGTCAGCAGACAGGACCAGTTCACCTGTCCTAATCTGTGCTCCCCCTTGCGCGTGCTGGCAAAACCGGCAGCTCCGCCGGGCCGAATGGGGTAATGCCCCTCCTTCTGCAAAGGCTGTAGCTTGATAGCAAATGTGGCTTGAAGTTCCCTCGGACAGAAAAGCGAATTGAACTGTGGTGCTGAGCAGGCTGAGCAGGTGCTCAAAGGGGTGGGCTTTTATGTTAACTGGGTACCTTCCTACAATGGCAGCGTTTGCCAGGACGCGCTTCACAGGCTCGGCACACCATCCAGAGTATGGGTGGTGAAGGCAACCTAACTGATGATCTGAATGAGCTCAGACATAGCCCGTTGCTGATGTGCCTGTTATTCTTGAAATGGAGATGAATTTATGAATGCTCAGAAGCAGAGCATTTAAGTTTCTGGGAAAAATTTATGTTCTCGGGCTTCAGTACCAAGCACTTCCATAGATGCTTTATGGCTAAGCATGGGGGGCAGTCTTGCAGCATCTGAAGTAGGCATATAAATTACTCCTTTGTTCCTGTTTGGAGCGCACTAACTTCTTTCTTTGAGCATGGTACAGGCAGTCCTGGTGATTTTGGGCTACAGAGGAAACCATAAGAAGTCTGTAAAGCTCTTCAGATTATTTCCTGGCAAATAGGCCAGGTGCTGGGTAAAGAAAGGTGGTTTGTAGTTCTTTATTTCCATTCCTGCATCTGTCAGAATAACCTGCAACAGGAGAAAAACAGTGTTCACCCTTTATAATAAAAGCTCTGAAAGAAAAAAGCCATTGAAACTAGTCAACATAAGATGTGAAGTGAGTTTCGCAAGCTCTGCCTCGCTGTATAAGCTGTCCCATACAGTGTGTCACGTCCAAAGTCCGTGGCTTAGGAGGGCCTGCCAACAGCATCACTGCAGACAATGCTGCGTACAGCAGGAGCAGAAGAGTACCGCAGGAGTGACCCACCCGTCAGCTCAGACAGGCGTACCGGTGTACCTGGGTAAGGAGAAAGGTGTTCAGGCTGTTGCCCGTGTCCCACTGCATAAGCATGAGCACGGTGGCTGCTGTCTGTGGAGGAGGAGAGAACCTCTGCCAGTCTGCGGGCAGGCAGTCCCCGTCATCGGGCCCGCAGGCAGGTCGGAGAAGTGGGTGACCTACAGAGGGGATGGCAGCTCATGCAGCAGCAGGGGCTGAGCGGGCGAGAAACAGAGGGCAAGAAGGGCATTAGGGGGTAAAGCATAAAGAAAATTAACCGAGTGGTAGAATGCAGTGTAAAACAGCCTGGAAAAACCTGTCTGTGAATAGTCAGCTGGTTTTTTTTGCTAAATTAATAATGCCTTTCAACCAGGAAAAACATTGACGGCATGAACAGTCTCTAATGTGGCTGTGACAAAAGGAAGCGTGACAGTGCAAGGAAGTCAGCTGGAATGGCAAGACAGCTTGGACAAGGCCAAAGGATATGGCTGGGAAATAACTGATGGAATATTGCGGACCTTGAAACCTTCACTATATGCTTAGCAGAATGTAGCAGAACAGACTGAGCAGGCCACAGAAAAGACTGCAGAGATCACAGAATCACAGCATGTTCGGGGTTGGACCTCTGTGGGTCACCCAGTCCAACCCCCCCTGCCGAAGCAGGGTCGCCTACAGCAGGCTGCACAGCACCTTGTCCAGGCGGGGCTTGAACATCTCCAGAGAAGGAGACTCCACAACCTCCCTGGGCAGCCTGGGCCAGGGCTCCGTCACCCTCAGAGGGAAGAAGTTCTTCCTCATGTTCAGACGGAACTTCCTCTGCTTCAGTTTGTGCCC
>Ga0065711_1039066_pt1 | contig 18176 bp, 13 predicted proteins | sample Hoacrofraction12_FD_59098 | JGI IMG/M metagenome (GOLD analysis project Ga0065711, IMG submission 59098) | Hoatzin crop microbial communities from Cojedes, Venezuela - Epithelial fraction 12 v2 (version 2) | ecosystem: Host-associated > Birds > Digestive system > Esophagus > Crop | place... | reverse complement strand
TTTTTTTTTTTTTTTTTTTTTTTTCTTCCTCCCTCCTATTTTTCTTACAACTTGGTTCTTTAGCTTCACTTTTCTGGTCTAAATTGTACTTGTGTGTCTTTCTCGTAACCCAGAGATTCTCTCCTGGCTAGCTTGTTGGATGGAGTGAGAGCTTCTGGTAACAGAGATGTCTGTGTGAAAATGACCTCCACGCACAAAGGCCAGCGTTGGGGCTTACTCAGTATGCCTGTAGATGAAGAAGTAGAGAGTCTTCATCTGAGGTTTTTGGCTGCTCCTCCAAGTAAGATGATGCTTATTACATGGTTTTATAGTGCTGTTTAAAGCATCCAGATATTTAGTCAGGTCCTGCGCACTTAACTTCTGTTATGTCTTCTTCCAGATGGTAACTTTGCAGATGCTGTGTTCAGGTTCAATGCAAACATTTCCTACAGCGGGGTACTACATGCAGTTACACAAGATGTAAGAATAAATCCTCTGCCTATCCTTTTAAGATGTTGTTAATGCATAAAGATACTACTAATTATTATTTCTTAACTAGGGTTTGTTCTCGGAAAACAAGGAGAAACTCATTAATAATGCCATAACAGCATTGCTTTCGCAAGAGGGAGATATTGCAGCATCTAATGCAGAGCTTGAAAGCCAGTTCCAAGCAGTAAGACGACTAGTGGCTTCAAAAGCGGGATTTCTTGCCTTTACGCAGCTTCCAAAGTAAGTAAGAAGTCTCTTCAAGCTTGAAAGTAATAGGTGAGAACAGTTCTTGAACTTTTGATGATACCTTACCTTCAAAAACTTACCTTCAGTCTCACTTCTGAAAAAGACTGGAAGACTTTGTATGTGGTTGCTTCCAGTAGTATGAGACTGTCATTAGACTTGAACATAAATTGAGAATCGCAAATGATCATGAGTATGTAAAGCTTATTCTTCCTTTGCTAAATACCCTCTGCCTTGAGTCAAATATGGTTTAATGTTTTTGCTAGTGGAAAGACTTCTAAAATGCACTTTCATCTGTCCTTGAAGTAGGCAGTTCTTCATTCTTAAAGTATGTTGATGCCATTGCTATCTTCAGTTCAACACAAGATTAAACTCAACATTAGGAAATTGAGTTGTACTCCTACAGTAAGTACAGGCTGCCTGGATTTTGTCTTAATCGGAGAACGTAAGGAAGCCGAACAACTGCCTGTTTTTGTTCTGAAAATGAAAAATTCTTTGGAATATTTCTGACTCTAGACTATGGGGTAAATGAATGATGGGGAAACTTAGTCTGAGACCTTCATAAAGTTCTATTGCTCTGTGAAGTGCAGTGTCCTGTACTATTGCTATCCTGTAACTACAGAAATATGTCTTTGCTTTGGTGAATGTGCTCTTAGCATATTGTTAAGTCAATATTAATGTTTTCCTACCAAGGAATCTGAGATTTATGCAAACATCAAGGTCCTGGCTTGCCAAATGCAATGGGAGCAGGCCACTTTTGGACTCCGACTGGACTTCTGTCTTAAAACTAAGATTTCTGTTTCTTCTCTAATCTTGGTGGTTTTGCTTTCCTTTCGAAAGATTTCGAGAACGATTAGGAGTGAAGGTTGTGAAAGCCCTCAAAAGGAACAATGATGGAGTAACCCATGCCTCTATTGACATGCTTTGTGCTCTTATGTGTGTAAGTATTAAATTGCAGATTCTTTCACTTTGGAGTGTGTGAACTTCAGTCTACTGAAAGATGTAGAAATAGGGACTGACCTTCAACATGCAATGTGCTCAAACATGAAATAACTTGTGGTACACTGATTTCCTGCTGAACTTGAACTAGGATGTGCTTTTTATGGGTTCAGAGTGTGGTTATTGGACTACAGCTATTAAGAACTGAGGATTGAAATGTGACTGCATAGTGAATACTTTTTTTTATAGCCCATGCATGATGACTATGACTTGAGGCAGGAGCAGTTGAACAAAGCTTCCCTTCTTTCTTCAAAGAAGTTTCTAGAAAATCTACTGGAGAAATTCAATTCCCATGTGGTAAGTCAACTTTTGAAAACAAATAGTTTGAAGTGCCTTTTCTAATTGCTGTGAAAAGACTTCTGTTGTACTTGAATGTATCTTTGAATGTATTTGTACCTGCAACTGAAATGCAGAAGATACAGCTATGTCTGGCACTCAAGCTTGTTCTAGATTTGGATCTTGACAAGTTAGAATGTAGCTGTCTATAGTGTGGAACTTGAGTATCATGCAACAAATGTTTGCATGTTTAACATTGAAACTGGATGTTCCTTTTTAGTTAAAATGACAAACTGGTACTTAGGAGATTAAAACTAGAAAAAATAATTTGCAGCACACCAGTATACGATGTCATGAGTCTCTGATTGGCTTTAGGAGCCCATAATTTACTGGAGTATTGCCATACTCAGAGTAATGGCATATTTTAAACTTGTAAATTTTGTTTGCAGACTATTTCATGGTGTGACAGGGAAGAACACTTTCAGCGTCATGAGTACTGAATAAAACTTGCAGGAATACTCTCAGGCAGGGGAGAAACACTGTATCTGTATTACATACCTGTCTTCCTAATTTCAGGATCATGGGACAGGTGCCCTAGTAATTAGTTCGCTTCTGGACTTCCTGACATTTGCCCTATGTGCTCCATATAGTGAGACTACTGAAGGGCAGCAGTTCGACATGTTGTTGGAAATGGTGGCATCTAATGGAAGAACACTATTTAAACTCTTTCAGGTAAGATTTGATAATTTTTTTATTGTTATTAGAGGCCTTTGGTAGTCAGTAAACATGAACTTTTTATTGTTCTCCTGAAAGAGAAATTTGTCTGCAGTTCAGCCGATTAATACGCCTAAACCTCTACTACCTTGGTGAGTTTAGTGACCTATTGCTTTACTTTCAGATACCGGACTGAGGTGGTTATTCTATAGTGGATGGTGTGCCAAATCATTGTAGAATAGACTGCATAAGCCTTGCTTCTAGAAGCACTTCAAAATACCAGTGAAGTAGTAAGCTAGATTGACCAGATAAACAGTTCTTCCTTCCTTTGGAGAATCTGCCACCTTTTTGTTTCTCTCTCTCAGTAAATGCGGGTGAAGAGTTATAAAACAAGAGTAACATCCTCTTCAGTAGTAAACCTGTAAGCAATCTAGGATTTATAGCTAAAATGTCAATGTCTTCTTTCTGTAAAAACAGTATACTCTTCTGCTTCTTAGTGTCAGCTTCCTCAGCATTATGCCAGCTTCTCTGGTATATACTGCTGTTCAGTACCAAGAAGTCCATTTGACAGTTGCATGGGAAGTTCTTGTTTAAAGGTGTGGGATAGGAACCCTTCCTGGAGCTATCTTTCATAAAACTGAAATAGTAACTTTTCCCCAGAACTGGAGGTAGAACAGCCATGTAGATGAAGTAGAGATACTAAATCACAGATGATCTAATCTTCAAATGTTGCACTTGGATAATTATTTTGTCAATGTTCTATTTTAGCACCCTTCCATGGCAATTGTGAAAGGAGCAGGTTTGGTAATGAAGGCAATAATAGAGGTGAGATTTTATCAGTGTTACCTGGGATAGCACATTAAATATGTATTGTCTATTTTGGAAGTGCAATTGCTTACAAATAGGAGTCTGTTATATTACCATCTTGGTGGGATGGGGAGAGGGTGAGTGATTGGAGGAACAGAACACCTGCTTAATGAGTGGTTTAATATAACAACTTGCTTTAGCTTACACTTGGGGGTTTGGAAGGCATGCAAGTTGGGACATTGGGTAGTGCCTTGCATGTTTTCATACTGCAGTCAGGATCTGGCTGTTAATGTTGTATGTAGCTAAGTTGCATACCTCAGAATCACCCAACCTCTCGTGCATGTTAGTTTCTGAAGGAGGAAAGGCTATGTTTCTTGGGATGCATTGCCAGATGGAATGGGACTGGGATTAGTGGGCAGTAGTGTCCCAGAGCAGACTAGTGATGTCAGCCTCTGTTCTTGCTCTTCCTGCTTCCAACAAAGGATGACTTGTCTTTGTTAGTTTCCATACCACACAATGTATGGGCCAAGTCCATACTTCTCAAGGGCTGCTCATGATTGTTGCAGGGTGACCTTGCTAACTGGCTCTCAGCACTTCCTGTGTTGAAATTCAGGGCTTAAGTTAGTACCTTGTTGTATCACAATGGCTTATACATCTGAAATGCATCTAGTACTTTTCTGGAATGGAAGTGAATGAACACTTGAAATAGAGGTATTACAAATCTGCAGGTTTCCATTGGTATACCTGATAACGTTAGCTAAAAGTTGCAACGCTGTTTATTACAACTCCTGTCCTTTGAACTATAGTGGGGCATGGGCAAGTAAAAATCAGTGAAAGCTTTTTCTTAATTATTCATTGGAACTAATATGTCTTGACTGAGTGACAATCTTATCCATGTGGTTGTCTAAACTGAACAGCACCAGTTATTCTTAAAGGGTTACTGTTGACCAAGGTCAAGCAATAAGCAATAACTTCAGATGTCATTCTTTGTTTATACCTGATTTGCCATTGCAGTGTGGAAATGGTACTTGTAAATGTACTACCAGCCTCCTGATCTATGATGGGAGACGTGCATCTTACCCTATGCAGTTACTGTCTTCATAGATAAAACTACTAATTATCTGGTCCATGGCTTTACTACAACTTTTGTCAGTTGCTATTGAGAACTTGCACTTAAACCTGTCATACTATAGCTTCTGGCTTTTGGATATTAGTTGACATATTTGATGATTAAGAAGGCCTTGGAACTGTAGGCTAAGATAAAAGCAGCTTAACTAAGATTTTCTTTAGTAATCATCTTGCCCTGTTTCCAAAGGAAGGAGACAAAGAAATTGCTACCAAAATGCAAGATCTTGCCCTCAGTGAAGGTGCCTTACCTCGTCACTTGCACACTGCTATGTTTACAATAAGCACAGATCAGAGGATGCTTACAAATAGGTATGTCAGTCTCACTTGATATATCATGTTTAAAAAGTCTAAGTAATGGTCTAGCTAACATTAGAAGCATTGGGAGGTCAGGGAAGAAAACTTGCAGTTCTTCAGGAGAATATTGTCTTCTGCAGCTGATATGTTTAAATAGAGCATGCTTCAGCTGAGACTGCAGCCACTTGATTATTTTTTGGCAGAATGTGACTTGGGTTGGTTACTCATTAAATGCTTAATGTTAGATTTTTATTTTTTTCTGAAAACATTCAGGGAAATAAAAGGCAAGCAGAATATCTGGAACTTGTAAAAAGCTTTAACTTCATACAACTGTATAAAATCTGAGGTGTGTACACGTCAGACATCTGGCATGTGGTTAGGGTCACCCATCCTATCTGAGAGGAGCCTCCTCATAGAAGTCATTCCATGAGTTCAGCAGTCAGTAGAACTTGTGAGTTCTTGAGACTGAGCCTGAGGGCATGCTGATGAAGATGAGTGATAACTGAATTATTTCCGCCTAAATACAAGATTCTAGAAGCTTTAACTGCATGGTCCTGAAGCGTTGAGAGTTGCTAAGCAATTTAGTGAAAAGTAGGACTTTTTACCACTGTTGGAGGTTGTTCAGAAGAAAGATAGTATGAAACCTTCTGTCAGACTAGTTCTGTCTGGAGCTACCAATGATTTGCTTGTAAGCAATACTTCTGTTTAAGTAGAACCCCAGTGACAAATGTCGCATAAAGTGTCAGTTGACATAGAAGGCAGGCCCCCAAAACAGGCTTTCCTAGCCAATAACTGGTATTAAGAGCTTCAAGTAGAGCAGTTAACAGTTTTTGATGGCTTCTAGGCTCTTTAACTGTAACTTAAGATTGACTGGATAAACTTACACTTGGTCGTTAGATGTTTAGTTTCTGCTCTATTGCTCAAGTGTTCTTTTGAGGTCTAGATCAAAAAGCATGTGCTGCTACTGTTCCACTAACTTCACTGGAACCTCTTAAAGGCAACACTTTAAAGCATGCTAAGCATATACTTGAACAATATAATGCTTTGTGCTCTTACTCAAGAGCATGAAGCTCTTGCGCATCTTCATTTCACCAGCATGGTAAGGGTGTCAGTTTAGTGGTTTAAAAATATGTTTAAAATACTAACTTGCAGTTTGTTAATTTCAATGGCTTTTTCAGGCAGTTAAGTAGACATTTGGTTGGCCTCTGGACAGCTGAGAACAAAACTGCTATGAACTTGTTAAAACGTATTTTGGTGAGTAAAAATGGGATATGGAGTAGGGAAAGAATAAAATCTGACAGCCTGTAGTATTAGAAGACTTGGGGTAGTCTATATAGTAAACACATCCCTTTTCCCCTCAAAGGGGGAAATCTTGTCTGGGAGATCAGCAGTCTGGCATCTGCTATTTGAAGGATATTGATGGCTAGTACAAAACACTTCAGGTTCTTAAAGTATTCTGTTACTTTCCTGCCACTTTTAAAAATGGTGTATGACACATAGCTTAAATAAGATGTCTAACTTTTTTCTCCATTTAAAGGACAAAAATGTGGGAGACATAGTAAACATACTCTCTAATGGTTAGTGCCAGTAAGAAATTAAGGTAACAGTTATGTCTATGCTTTCATGCCTGTCCAAATTTGTTTATAACATAGCTAAATTTATATATTAGCTGATACTTCCCATGTTCTTTCACCCCTACAACCTCCCGAGAGGTTCTTCCGTAAGTTACTTCAGTGAAACTACTTCAAAGAATAATGTTGTAAGAAACTTCTAAATCTGGAAAAACAGTAACTTTTAGATTCAAAATAGCAGTTCCTTCATTTTTGCCAAACTGTCTTGATCTTGGTCACTATCTTCTGGAAGGCTTAGTCAAATAAGGCTGTCTCATGTCTAATGTCACATGCAATGTTAAATCAATAGATGAATTCTACTGTTACAGTATTCATCCCCCTCAATTGCTGTGGGATCAACTTTTCTTCCTGCAGTTCTTCGCTTCATTAAGTGTTCCTTTTAAAAGATGTGATATAGGCAAGACCTGTGTTTATACTGAAGCTGATTATGTTCCTCTGTTGAATGGTTCTGTAGCTTTACATACTTGCTTTAGAGTAGAATGTAAATTCTGTTTTGAAATCTGATTTACAGAAGCACTCTTGTTACCTAATGTGATGGTTTCTGTTCCAGAAACATGTGTGTTTACACTGGTTTTACATGTTTTTAGCCACCAGGTTTGTTGGCATACCTTGACAGTGCTGATCCTGTTCCTGAAAAAGATGCTGATAGGATGCATGTTAGAGATAACTTAAAAATTGCAACTGTAAGTAAATGTAGCTGTCTTACCTCCTCCATTATTTATCTGTACAGTCTTAGTGGCTTTTTGTGATACATGTGCTTGACTGTTGCATTGACCTGCATCAGACATGTTGATGGACCTGCAACTGCAAATAACTAATAGGATTTATTTTGCAGGATCAGTATGGCAAGTTTAATAAAGTGCCAGAGTGGCAGAGACTGGCTGGAAAAGCTGCGAAGGAGGTTGAAAAATTTGCCAAAGAGAAGGTGGATCTAGTCTTGATGCATTGGAGAGATAGAATGGGCATAGCTCAAAAAGAGGTAAAAAGATTTGAAGTCTTCATTACAGCAACTTGACAAAGTGTAGAGGGGAACACCTAAAACTCCATGAAATCACAGGGAAGCTTGACAGTAACAGAAGTGTAGGCATGTGAGGAACTTCATCGTTCTACTTCCTTTGTTGGAATGGGTTCCAGGGAGGATGTAAAGCAGGCAATTGGATTCACTCAGCCTATGTATTAAGCTCTAGCTGCTTCTTGCTTCAGACAAACGTATCAAACTGGACTGCAGCTTATGTTCATATCTTCCAAGATAGTTATACAGGAAAACAGGAAATGCCTTGAAATGTGGCAAAACCGGTCTTTGATGGCTATTACGTATATCTTTATGGATATTCTTTATGCTAGTGCACTTTATGCTAGTGGTATTTTGGTTATGGAACCTGCTTGAAGCTGAGTATTACCTTGAATATAGGTATCTTAGTGCTTAAATAGCAACATAATGCTATACATAAACCATGGTTAAGATTGAAGTGATAAGTGACTTTTTTGATCTGATGCTACAAGACGATAGCTCAGGCACTGCTGGAGTTCTTACTGTTGGTCTCCTTTTTGCTTTCATTTTATTGTCATCTGGGTGGCAAAACTGCTTGAATCACAAGATGTTTCCCTTTCTTTAGTCTCCTGACTAAGCTTGTTTTTATGCATTCTGAAAGTGAAAAAAGCTATTATGTATGCAAGGAAGGATGAAAAGAGCAATGCAGAGTATTGAAAATGCTTGTCGTTGTACTTGATTTGACATAACAATAAGCTTTAATTTAGGAAAACCTTAACTTGGTAAAATCTAGCTCAAGTTTGATGTGGACTGTGGTGCAGAAATTTGACAGATAGTATTTCTGGAATAAATGGTGAACTAGGCTCAAAAATGTATTAATGGGGAAATGTGGAAAACAGTGGTGGAAGGGCAAATTGCCCTTTAAACATCTTGTCTAGATACTGAGTTTAAAGAATCGTTTTTCTGTCTGGAGTTCTGAGCTGTTGAATTTCTTGGTAAATGTATGCAAGTGTAGCTTGGAAAGGATAGTAGCAAGTTTGGTATTACCACTTTGAATTACTTTAGTGGCTGTGGCTTGTTAAACATACGTTTTCTTTTTCTTTCAACTTTCCGTCACAATCAGGACAGAAACAATATGGTGAGTCTTGTGTCTCTGCCACTTGTGTGGATTATGTTGCTCAGACTTCTGCTTGCATGTGGTACATCATGTAGAGTATAACACTGACTTCATGCCTGATCAAACTAGGGAACCTTTCAGTGGCCAAGTCAGGTTTGTGACTTATTTCTGTGACTTACTCTAGTTAATCCCTTTAAAGAGCAAAGCATTCTTGTTGTGGGTTTTCTCCTCTGTCAGCTTTGGAGCTGCTGAGTGCTTATGGTGATGGGAACTAAGCCTTTGTCAGGGGTAACTTCTAAATGAATGACTTGTTAAACAGCTGAAAGTTTCTCTGGCATGATTTAACTTGGTGTAAATAACACTTGTGAAAGTCTGTTACTACCACTTGCTAGAAAAGGAGTCCTTATTAATGAGACTTAACTTAGTGTGGCTTTTGAAGGACTTAAACTACCCAGCTTTTTATTTCAAAACGGGAAAATGGGGAGTATCTGTTTCTACTAACTTATTGAATTCAACTCTTTTGCAGAACATTATTCAAAAGCCAGTGATATTAAGAAAACGACGCCAAAGAATAAAAATAGAAGCAAACTGGGATCTCTTTTATTACAGGTAAAATACTAAGATTAACTTAGTGGTGGTCTCTGATACAAGTTATTACCTGGCTGGATATTTTCGTTAAGACCTTCTGAGTTGCTGTGGCTTGATTCCAATTTCTTCCTGCCTTGAAACAGTGCAAGTGCTTTGTAACAGGAACTTAAGAAAAATGAAACTGTAAGATATGCATAAAGCTTTAGCTTGTCTTTAGAAAAGGGAGGAATTCAGAAAGCTTCTCAAATGTTATCAGACTACATCTTTTTTTCCCCCTGAATCAAAGGAAGACTAAGCAACAAACTGCAGGTGCAGGTCTGCATGTTGTTGAAGGCTAAGCAGAGTAGCACTGAAAAGTGTTGTAGTATGTTTGCATCAACTTGTAAGCTACTCAAGACATTTTAACTTGAATTGGGATAAAAATGAGCTTAAGGCAGGTAAAGAGAAAACACATGGATACTGGATTTCAAATAGCTGCATTTAGGACTTGTGGCACTTAATTACCTGTGAGTTCTTACAGCTGTCAAAGTTTACAACAGAGGGGCCTTCATCTGAAAAAAGAGATTATCACTTTACTTTGGCTAGGGGTGTTATGTCGAGTAGACTATAAAGTGTGACTGTTCAACAAACTCTATGAAAGCAAGCATGGGGAAGTACCGTAAACTTAACTGCTTGATGCAGTGCTTAATGTTTCTAAAGGTCAAATATAGTCCATCCTGCCAAGTGTTGCATGAAAGGAAGATTTGCATGCTCCTAGACTTGAGTATTAAAATGCTGCTTTCAGCTGGTCTCTGGATCCGGAGGCTGTTTTATAGCTACCACTGAAGAATGTCCACTTACTGTCTTGTGATGCTTGAGACATCAACTTCTATTTTCCTGCATGAATAACTTGTTCTAAAACATACGCTTAATATGTGCATGTCTGCTGTCCTGCATTGTTGTTCACTTGTAGCCCTTACTGGCAAGTATGGTGAACAGCTTCGTCTCCTGTCCATCAACTAGATGAAGATAACAAATTGAGCCAAAAGGGACGACAACAGGCAAGCTTTAGTCTATGCTGACCACCATGACTGAAAACACTATGCAAGTGAACAGCCATAACTACAGTAACAAACTAGAGACCACTACTCAGTGCAATCTAATTTAGGTCCACTGATGGTAATATTTCCTAACTTACCAGCTGAGTCTTGTCTGCCTTTCAGATAATGTTTTAGGGGTTTAAACTATGTCACTTCTTTCTTAGATTTCATCAGGATCATGCTAGATCAAACTTGATTTGGAACTTCAAAACACGGGAAGAACTGAGAGATACTCTTGAGTCTGAGATGAGAGCGTTTAATATTGACAGAGAACTTGGTAGTGCTAGTGTTATCTCATGGAACCATCAGGAGTTTGAGGTAAATGACCCACTGTAGGAGAAACTGCGTGTGTAAAATATGTCTGCTTAAAATGTCACTTTTATGTCTCTACATGCATGAGTCTTGTGTTGACAATCCCTGACTGCAAGCTAGAATTCTTTTGGAGTTACAGAATAAACAACTTGAGGCTTGAGGCTGTGGACAGGTACTGTTGTCCAGTGTCACTGCAAAACTGAAACCTCTTCAGCCTGACAAATAACACTGTAGAAATGAAATATTGATCAGAACCCTTGATGTATTCTTGATTAAGAGGAAAAGAGACGAGTTGGGTATTGTTTCAAGATAAGTCATACTTGTTCTTGAATGTGCTCCATCAGACTTGTTTTGGGTAGTTTCACAAATCACTTCTTCCTGATAGCAAGTTCCTTGTCTTTATTTCCACCATGTCTCAGTGATCCTAAGGCCATTAAATACTGGGTTGCCAACCGTGAATAGGTTATGGCTAAAACCATGATGTTCTGTAAATTATAGATTGAGGATACTATTTTCACATTCTAGGAACAGCAGTACCTAAAATCAAAATAACATTTCAGGCTTCTGCAAAGCAATTGATATGATCCTAATTGGCTTTCTCAAAACAACTTGCAAGATGTTTTCAAGTAATATGCTAATAAACACTTCCTGTACTCTACTCTTATCTCCAGTATTGTTATGGATCCACATGGTTTTATTTAATGTGTAATGCTGAAGTAAACTAAGGCCACACTTGAATTCAACTGTAAGATACTGTAGATATTCCCAATGCCACCCTTATCACGGTACAGCTTTCTAGTGGAAATCTGAGCGGAGGACTACTAGTGAAACAAGAGTAGGCTGCTGCTTTTGAGGAGTTCTCAGCTGACTGTTCTGGCAAATCAAAGAATTGCAAGACATCAGGCTAATGCTTTAGGAGAAAGAACTATTTTATATATGCAACTTACATTTATCACACAGCTACAGATTACTTCTTACCTTGATGCAGTAAATAGCTAAGTTTGAGTTTGGATTGGTATTTTTTTGCACTGGCATTTAGCTTTCAAAGCTTACTTCGGGTATGGGTCTTCTGGATGCCACAGTGTCTGCTATGCCAGCTCCATCTCTACTTCAGAGGTGCTAAATGAGACAGAATCAAAAGCACAGATTTGAAACATAGCGATACAGACTTCCCATCTGCACGCTGTTCTCCTGTGTGACTTACGCTACTGGAATCCATTGTTAGTATTCTTGCAGTTACAGCCTAGAATACATTGCGACTGGCTTGAGGGGGCTTCTGTAACGTGATCTTTGGACAGCTGCTGTCTGAGATTTGCTTTTAAATATTTTAAATGAATAGTTTATCAGGCTATGCTGTCAGTATTTGAACTAGCTCCACAGCGGTGACAAAAGCTGCTCTGCCAGCTGTGGAACCTGTCCCTTTGCCAAGGGGGATGGTGGGTAGTGGAAGTATACTAGTTAGTGGGACCTCTTTATATTGTGCGCTGTGGTCAAATCTGTAGATAAGTTTGTGGCCTCGTGACAGTGGCTTGCAAACTATAGATAAGAAAAACCGCTGTAGAGAGCGGCTTTTGTGGTATGTTAGAGGTACCTTTAAATGAGGTGCTTGCCAAAGGCTTAAAACCACTGAGCATTGAGGCGTATGGTTTAATTAAACATAGCTGCTGTGAAATTAATGATGGCCCTCATTGTGCAATTTCACTTCAGCTTTTTGGTGTGTATACTGATGCCTCTAGGCGTTTACTACCCAGCATAATACCAAGTATAACTAGTAATTAAGTCATGCTTGTGTTTCGTACTTGTAGTGACATTGAGCAAAGTAACTTGCAATGGAATAACAACTTATTAAAGCTTGAGTCACTGAATACATCATGTATTAGTTTAGTTATTAGAACCAGCTGATGTTAGAAACAAGTTACTTAAAGGCTGGACGCTGGGATTTCAGTAAGATTAGAATCTTTGTTTTTTCTGGGGGGCGACAATAGCTTATGGCATGTATTCTGTTGATCTGTATTTCTTTGACAGCGAACTTGCAGACTTCAGTCTTCCTCAGACTGTAGGAGGGTTGCTAACCTTGTTGAGTTTATGGATGCAAGCAAGTACAGTATTGTTATGCAAGCAGAAACTTAAGGAAGGAGAAACAATATTTACTGTTGAGTAACTTGTTCTGTTTTACAGGTAAAATATGACTGCCTTTCTGAAGAAATAAAAATAGGGGATTATTATCTAAGATTGCTACTGGAAGAAGATGAAACTGAGGAGAGTGGAGCAATCAAAAAATCGTGAGACATTATTAAAATCCTGTCTCATTCAAAAGGTCTCTGTTTTCTTCACTAAAATCTCACCTCTTTCTTAGATATGAATTCTTCAATGAACTGTACCATCGCTTCTTGCTTACCCCAAAAGTGAATATGAAATGCTTATGTCTGCAAGCATTGGCCATCGTTTATGGAAGATGTCATGAAGAAATAGGACCATTTTCTGACACAAAGTACATTGTTGGGATGTTAGAAAGGGTAAGAATTGTTTAAAATTACTTGATATAGTTGGTAATATACAGCTAGTCCAGATGCTTCAAGTTGCTGTGGAAACTAAGTTTTGATTCTACAGAATATGAAGCTGTGGTATGAATACTTTTTTCATGCTGTTATCAAGTGTTCCTAGTATCTCCCCTTGACTCAGTTGCAATTTCACTGAAAAAAAACCAAAACCTGCTGATCATAAAGGTATTTCAAACTAGTGTCTTTATATCTACATTTTGTTGGCCTTAAAAGGTTTTCAGGCTGTACAGAAATAGGGTGAAGGAACTTTGTGTGATACTAATCTTGTACTTGCTTTTGAAAAATGCAGAAGGATAAGCTTTTTTTAAGAGAACCACTGTGCTCCACACCGCATTACTTTGAAATACAAACTTCCAAGAGTAGTAGCAACAGCTCCAGATCTAATGAAATGGTAGTGTTAGATGGGTGCATGTGATGGATTAGATTTTTAGTGTTAAGTACTTTGCCTATTAAGTGTGTTTTGTTAAGTTATTTCTGACAACTGACACAGCTTGCAAAAATGTATTTCCATGTAGTCTGAAGAAGGGGTTCTTTGCTAATATCGTTGTGGGTTTTAGAGATGGCTGTCGTAAGTGAACTAATGCAATCTCTTGTTATTTTGTCTTGAGTCTTGATAGTCTCACCAGACATGTAACAAAGACTCGTTCTGTCTGCTGGCTGAAAGCATTCTCTTTTACCTTGTGTTTGTGTTAACAGGCTCGCTGGGGAATCCAAACACTGTCCCTTTAGGACAATAGACTTGGCATAGAAGTGGGCTTGAGTGTCAGACCCAGACCAACAAAGGGGACGATGGAGGGCGACAATGCCTTTCCTTTCCGGTAGCAGAAAGCTACATTGACTAGCTGTGCATGAAACTAGACACTTAATAGTCAGCATTTTTATCCTGAGCAAGAAAAAAATAAATGAGTCTTTGCAGGTGCAACTGTATTGACTTTTTGAAGGTAACTTCTAATATGTGCTATCAAATACTAATTTGTTCTTTTCTGCTGCATTAGTGCACTGACAGGCTTGAGCGGGACAGATTGATACTGTTTCTCAACAAGCTGATCCTTAATAAGGTAAGGTGGACATGTACAATTAACAGTAGTATATCAGTCTTTCAGCTGTATAAAATGGTCTGAACTAGTCTTTCAGGGTTAACTTGAAGACAAGTTCAAGTCTTAAGGAAGTCTTAAAACAGTGTTTGATACAGCTTTCAACAACTACTTTGCAGTAGTTGTTTACTGGTGAGAAAGCTGAAGGAAACATAGATATTGTGGTGATTGTACTATTCTACTCACTTCAGAGAATGTTTTGACTTTTATCATGGTCACTCTTTACTTCAATAAAACTGTTTGATACTTGTAACAATTATCTAGAAAATGCTTGTGTTAACTTGGTTCATCCATTAACAGAAAAATGTGAAGGACCTTATGGATTCAAATGGCATTAGAATCCTTGTAGATCTGCTTACTCTGGCACATCTTCACACAAGCAGAGCTACAGTCCCTCTGCAGGTACATGTCCTTTCTTTCTTACTCACGTGTTCCTTTGCTGAAAGGACAATTCTTAAGAAAAAAAAAGTCCTCAAATTTCCTGTAGAAATGTGGTATATGCACTGAAACTGAAACTAATCTTATAAATATCACCTTCTAGAGCAATGTGATTGAGGCGGCGCCTGATATGAAGAGGGAGAGCGAGAAAGAATGGTACTTCGGCAATGCAGACAAAGAAAGGAGTGGTCCTTACAGCTTTCAGGAGGTACCTGTCAGCTTCAAACTCTCAAACTTCACAATTTATTTCCATCCTGGGGACTGGGTGTGTTTCAAACAGAGGGAAAACTAAACAATGGTAAAGTATGTTCTCAAAGTAACTTTTAAAATGAGGATTAAAGCTAGATGAGAGATGATGTTGTGCCAAGAATCAAAGCCTTTTTGTAAGGCTGTCTACCCCTCCAGGCCCCAGTTATGCTGGAATTAGTCTGTCAGCTTTTACTTCATGTTTCCTGACAGATTTAGAAATATGTTGAAATTTTGTGCAACTATAGTAGTCTACCGTACAGCAGTTAAAAGCTTGTCTTAAGTATGAAAGTTTAGGAACAAAGATAGCTCTGAATGCTGAATCAACTAAATTAATCTCTAATCTTTCAATAGATGCAGGAACTGTGGGACAGTGGAAAGCTGACTGCAAAAACACGTTGTTGGGCTCAAGGTATGGATGGCTGGCGACCATTACAGGTCATCCCTCAACTGAAGTGGTGCTTGCTTGCCAGCGGCCAGGCTGTGTTGAATGAGACTGACCTTGCCACACTTGTGCTCAACATGCTCATCACAATGTGTGGATATTTTCCAAGCAGGTAAACGCTGATTTTCAGCAGAAGTGATTAACTTTCTCTGGAAAATGCATAAATTCATAACTCCTATCTTAAAGCTTTTCTTAGATGCCAATTAGTACATTAAGGAACTGTATTAAAGAGCCTTTTACATAGTAGTGATTAATTCCGTGGACAAATAGTTTGTAAATGAGACAATACTAACATTGTGAAAGGGACTGCAAGAATGAATGCACGAGCTGTATACATTTCTAATGCACAGCAGTGTAGCCTTACTCTTGCAGGTAGGCACTTGTTTAACTTGGAAACAAAGCTGTTTTAATGCATGACATCAAACCACACTAGTCTAACAGCAAACTGTGAAGTTAACAAAAAATAATGATACTGAATGTGATCTCAGTAGCCTGATACTTATGGCTTAATAAAGTTGTTCTTTTCTTGAAAGAGATAAGGCGAATGTGTGCTTACTGCTGTGCCACTTAATTTTTTTTTTAAGGGATCAAGACAATGCTATTATAAGACCTCTGCCTAGAGTGAAAAGGCTGTTGTCAGATAGTACTTGCCTTCCTCACATCACTCAGGTAAGCAACTCTTCAAAAATGAATTGAAATGAGTAAAAGTCTGACTTACCATCTTCTCTATATGAATACTTTAAGTGGGACAAACACATCAAATGACATCTGTTGCATCCTGAGAATTTCTGTACATTTACACATTTTATTTATTTTGCTGGGTGTTACAAATTTCATGTTGTTTCAGCCAATATCTCATTAATAAATATTTCTGTCCTTGAATATATTGAAAAGCCATCTGGATGTGGTCCTTGGCCACCAGCTCTGGGTAACTCTGCTTCTGAGCAGGAGGGTTAGACAAGATAACCTTCAGAGGTCCCTTCCAACTTTAAACATTCTGTGATTCAAACCTGTTATTTTGGGGCTGAAGTGTTCTTTACATGAACATGGGTCAGGGCAATCCTGAGCACAAATGCAGGCTGGGTAACAAATGGATTGAGAGCAGCACTGAGGAGAAGGACTTGGGGGTATTGGTTGACAGGAAGCTCAACATGACCCAGCAATGTGTGCGCTTGCAGTCCAGAAAGCCAACCGTATCCTGGGCTGCATCCAAAGCAGTGTGGCCAGCAGGTCCAGGGAGGGGATTCTGCCTCTCTACTCTGCTCTGGTGAGACCCTACCTGGAGTCAGTCCTGCATCCAGCTCTGGAGCCCTCAGCACAGGAAAGACATGGACCTGTTGGAGCAGGTCCAGAGGAGGGCCACAGAAATGATCAGAGGGCTGGAGCACCTCTCCTGTGAGCAAAGGATGAGAGACTTGGGGTTGTTCAGCCTGGAGAAGAGAACGCTGTGTGGAGACCTTATAGCAGCCTTCCAATACCTGAAGGGGGCCTATGAGACTTTTTACAAGACATGTAGGGATAAGACAAGGAGTGATGGCATTAAACTGAAAGAGGGCAGATTTAGATTAGATAGAAAAAAGAAATTCTTCACCATGAGGGTGGTGAAGCACTGGAACAGGTTGCCCAGAGAAGGTGTGGATGCCCTCTCCCTGGCAGTGTTCAAGGCCAGTTTGGATGGGGCTTGGAGCAACCTGGTCTAGTGGAAGGTGTCCCTGCCTGTGGCAGGGAGATTGGAACTAGATGACCTGTAAGGTCCCTTCCAACCCACACCGTTTTATGATTCTATGATTCAATTTTGGCTAGGTAACTTGCACTACTCAAGCAGCTAATATGAATGCTTGTGTTCTTTGATTTCAGCTATTACTGACGTTTGATCCTATCCTTGTGGAAAAAGTAGCTATATTGCTGTTTCATGTCATGCAAGATAACCCTCAGTTACCTCGTTTTTATCTGAGTGGAGTATTCTTCTTTATCATGATGTACACAGGTTCCAATGTGCTCCCTATTGCAAGGTGAGGAAAAAGAATATCTAAAAATAACTCTTGACCAGTCATGCTTAGGACTGCTGCTCTAAATGCTCCTGGGAGTGTGGCTTGTTACAACCAACGTGAATCTGGAAGCAAACACCCTCTAAAAGAATCATTTCCATGTGGTCTAGTCAGTCACTAAAAAAAGTGAATTGCTAATGACCCCACCAGGGAGGGAACAAGGGCACGTATTTTCATATAGTTCTAACAGTGCAACTTGGAATGGATTATTGTAGAAAACCAAATTGTTACAGGCACTAAAGAGTAGTAATATAAGCTACTGATATGCTAATGTAGTTTTTGGTAGTAAGCAGCTCTCAAAAATGGTGGAAAAACCTTACAGCCTGTTTTTGTACTGAAGCATGAAACAGTTAAATCGGTCTGTGCTACCTGACAGAGATGCACTGCACATGCTGGTGGCTATTGCAGTTCATTCCAGTACTCTTTCTCTAAATTCAATAGTTCATAAAAAGCTATTGTGCAATTTGAGTTAAGTCTCTTCTCTAGCAAAATGCATTGGGAAATGATTGCATGTTTACATGATGACTTTAGTGTAACAGGACTGTCAGCAGTCAGTGTAAGATAATCTTGTTTCATCCCTGCAATGATGATCTAACAATTCAGGGAGAGGTTTGTAGGGAAAGGTGTTTGTCTCTATCAGCTTCTTGTTTCCCCCCCGCCCCCCCCCAAAAAAAAGCTTTCAGGAACAAGACTTTCA